>PVBE011856815.1_pt1 | contig 32214 bp, 45 predicted proteins | sample 1631181 | NCBI WGS metagenome assembly PVBE01 (sample SAMN08397723, study PRJNA350692) | Marine metagenome, whole genome shotgun sequencing project. | isolation source: water | place: Pacific Ocean | collected 2012-04
AAAAGATATACTTACACAAATTGTTGAAGCACAAAATTCAAAAGCTGTAGAACAAGTTGGAGTTAGATTTATGAAATTTTGTAACAAGTACTCGCTAGAGAAACTTTCACAGAATCCAACTGAACACGCACAATATTTAAATAAGGCTTATTAATGAAATATGCAAAACCAGTAATTAAAGATAAGTTTTGGATAGTAAAAGATGACAATGTAAATATTGCAACAATTGAAAAAAGAAACAATGACTATGTTGTAATCAAAGATATGGTTAAAGAACAGATGTCAAGTGAAGTAGAAGTATCTCAATATTTTGGAGAAGACATTTTTGCTAATCAACCAAAAGAAGTAAAATTAATTAAAGAAGCACACGATATTGAAGGATATCCAACTAAGGTTATGCCATATAATATTGAGTGGTATGATAGGATCCCTACGTTTACTAAGACCCCAAATTCAGACGATAGATATTGTGCTGGATATTATGGAGTTAGATTTGAAGGTGGAATATTCTTCTCACATAACCCAAAATTAGCAACATTAACGGAAAAATGTATAGAATTTCTTGGTCCTTATAAGAATGAAATGGAAACAAACATAAATATTAGTACAAAGAAAAAAGAAGTAAAACAGGAAATTTAATATGTCTTATAAGAGTATAGAAGAGTTCAGTAAAATGGTGAAAAATTCTAAAAACCTAAGACATAAGGAAATGCGTTTACAGACAGACCAAGCAGTTTTAATTTTAAGTGAAATAACAGAAATTCTAGCAAAGAAATTTCAAAAGACCCCAACATTTAAAGAAACTAAAACACAGGACTTGTCATATGATGCTGGCGGGTTCTAATGAAAAAATTATTAGTTGGCTTTATTTGTTTCATATTTGTGAGCTGTACGGCTTATGGCGATCATTACACAGACATAACTGATAAAGAAAAGTGGAACGAGATTAAGAGTGCTGTAGTTTTAATTACTACAGAAATAAAACAAGACGTACGCCAACCTGATGCTAATCCGTTTGATAAGTTTTTAAAACCTGACAATAAAGAAGACCAAACTGCTCCAGAGAAAAAGGAGCCCGTCGATCCAGACGTAGTTAAACCAGAAGAGTCAGGTCACCAAGCAAACGATGATGATAATGGACCAGCAGTTCCTAGTGGAATGGGTACAGGATTTTTTATTGATGAATTTCATATTGTAACAAATTATCACGTAGTAAAAACAAGAAGAGAAGGTAAAGCTGATATTAAAGTTTATACTTACAACTATCCATTTGTTATTGATGATGTAACTTTAATAGGTTATGATGAAGAAATTGATATAGCAATATTAAGAATAAACAAAAAAGTAGAGCATACTGTTTTAGAATGGGAAACAGAAAGACCGTATGCAGGACAAAAGTCTTGGGCAGTAGGACACGGTGCAGGACAAATTTGGTCAGTAACTTATGGAGTTATTAGTAGTACATATAGACCAAATTATAGTTCAAGTACTTTTATACATTACTGGCAAACAGATACAGTTATAAATTCAGGTAATAGTGGAGGTCCTTTATTAGATGACGATGGACACGTTATTGGAGTCAATACTTTGATTATAAGTCCAACAAAATATTATGTTGGTTACGGATATTCTGTACCAGGTAAGTTAGCAAAAAGAGTAGCGGACCAAATTATTGAAACTGGCTATCACGTTAAACCATCTATTGGTATAGTAATGGGTAGTGTTGATGATGAACAAAGATATTTAGAATTAATCGAAAAAGGATTAACATCTATTTTAGAAATTAAAGAAGTATTAGCTGGAACACCTGCAGAACATTTTGGTGTGCAAACTGGCGATATTATAACTAAAGTTGATGGACAAGAAGTTTCAGTAACACCTGAAGTAATTGAAGTATTATGGGAAAAGATGCCAGGTGATGAATTAGAAATAGAAATATATAGAGACGGAGAGTTTTTAACTTTAATAATAGTACTAGATCAAGCGGCTCCAGTCGCTCCTAGAGATTTTACTCAAGGAAGGTAACCAATGTCAAAAATAGTAGTATACAGTAAAAATATGTGTGGCTATTGCGTAAAAGCTAAAAGTGTTCTAAACAGCAAAGGCTTAGAATTTGAAGAAATAAACATAGAAGAAAAGCCTGAAGCTCGTGAATTTGTTATTAGCGAAGGGCATAGATCTATGCCACAGATATACGTAGACGGCGAAAGTATTGGTGGATATAACGATTTATTAAAGTACGTGGATAGCTTATAATAGCATAAATACTAGTATGATTAATGCAAACGACTCAGTAAACAACCATTTTAAAATACATCGAAGTGCTTCACTTCTAGATGTACTAATAGAATTTGATAAATTTTTAGATGATTTAAACGTTTATTCATATGACAATTGGTTGGAAGGCGAAGTAGTAGATGGACCACATCTATCAAGATATTGGTGCGAAGTATCACTTATGTATCCGTATGAACAAATGCCTGATCCAGCTGGTGGAGAACGTTTACTTGGAAAAAAATGTAAAGTTTACTATAAAGAAGATTACTATTTAGAGCCTAGAGAAATTAAAACACCTGATGATTATGAACAGGGTACTAGAAAACCTAAATCAGATAAGATTCCAGTATGGGTTGTTAAGATTAAGCTACCAAAAAAATATGTATTAACTTATGATAGATCTGAAGCAGACCAAGAAGAACTTGCTAAAGGTTTCCAACAAGGATTAGACGATGAGACTAGACAATCTGGTAACGCCGACGCAGAAGCAGACATCTAAAATTGATGAAGGTTTAAGGCCTGGCGATTTAGAACACTTAATTTTACCAAACGTATCTGTGGATGAGTTTGAACCTAAGAGTGGGCAACCTGATAATATCGTAGTTATAGGTTTTTATGCAGAAGACCAAGAACCAGCAAATGATTTAGCATCATTTATTGAACGTGGCAGTCATAATATTCTTGATACAGAAGTATCACCAGCACCGGATGAAGAAGGCAGATATTTAATTTTTGTAGAAATGAACAGAGACGAAACTATGTTTGAAACTACTAAAAAAATCTTAAAAGACCTTGAAAAGCTAGTTGCTGTTGATGAGTGGGAAATTAAATTTTATGGTAGCGACAATACAATAAAAATTAAAAAGGAGTCAATGTAGTGATAAAAAAATTAATGGAATTTGACGCAGTAGAAGGAATAGGTATTGTATTATTTTGTTTGTTAGTAATAGCATTTGGACCAATCGCAAAACTTGTTGCTTATGCAGGATTCGTTTACGGACTTTACAAAATATATAAATCAATATCAAAATAGTTTATGTGGGAATATATTACACAAATGGCAACTGACCGGCTGTGGATTTATACAGCTTTAGCAGGTGCAACTTTTGGAGCATTGTTTATCGCATATATGCGAAACACTAGAGTGGCCGTTTGGGTTTATGGCAAGTGGGACGCATTAATCGATTTCTTTAGAGATAGATATGGTTGGACTTGGTTAAATCAAGATTTAGGTGCTTGGAGAAAAGTACATCCGCAATTAACAAAAAAAGTAGATGATATTGAAAAGCGTCTAGAAAAACTCGAAGGTAAAAAGAAATAATGCCAAAAGATTTTTCAATGCCAAAATTTGATATGGCATTAGCTATTAGAATGGCTGGTGTTAGTGACGCCGCTTATTCTACTCCAAAAACTTTTACTCATAAATTAAGAGCTTTAGATATGCCAGATCATAAATTTAAATTAATTTCCAATGATAATGCACAGGCTTATATAATATGGAAAGACATTGCCAAGACAGCAGATCCAAAGAAAACAAAACAAAGAGTTAACTCAGAAGTTATTATAGCTTGGAGAGGAACAGAACCAGGTGAATACAAAGACGTAATGGCAGATTTAAAATTTAGAAAAAAGACAAGTAAGTTTGGTGGTAATGTTCACAGAGGCTTCAAAGGTTATGTTGACAAAGTATACGATAAAGTTGAAAAAGAAGTTTTAAAAATTATTGATAAAAAATGGTGTAACATTTATGTAACTGGACATTCATTAGGCGGTGCAAGTGCTGTAATTTGTACAAATAGATTAGAAGAAAAGTTTCACGTAAGAGCTTGTTATACTTACGGTGCACCAAGACCAGGTGGATGGAAATATGCAAATAGTGTTAAATCAAATATCTATAGAATTAGAAACAATAATGATTTAGTAACAAAAGTACCACCAGCAATATTTGGATATAAACACGTTGGTAAGTTTTGTTACATTGATACAAAAGGTACGTTAAGAACAGGAAAAGTAAGTTTTGCTGTATTATTTAAAAATTGGATAGCAGGACAATTACAAAGATTAGGTGACGGATTACGTGACCATTCAATGGGTGAATATTATACAAAATTAAAATTTGCTAAACGTTACCACAAGGAGAGTTAAAAATGGAGTATTTTGAACTACCCCAGCTTCGTGTTGATAACGAAGCTCATATCAAAGCAATGGATGAAATAAAAGATAAGTTTCAGCCTGTAGATTTAAATTACGATGGAGGTCAAGTAACGTATGAGCCAGGCGTTCCTAAAGATGAAAATGAACACGAATGGGTTTACTATCAAGATAGAGATCACGGTGCAAGGTTTGGTTCAATTGTGCAAGACATAGTTGATGAAACAGCAAGGGTATTAAACATTCCAAAAGAGTTAATTGTAAGGCAACAATATACTAAAATGAAACCGGGTTGGTCTTTAGCAATACATAGAGACGTTGCTAGACAAGTTGCTTTAAATATTGAATTTAAAAAAGATGCAAAAGGTGGTATAACTTGGTATGATAATTCTGGAAAAGAAACAAAACAATTAATGTATAGTCACCCTGTTGTTATTAATACAAGACAATTACATAGTGCAGTTGCTGGTAATGGTGAAGAAAGATACGGGTTTCAAATAGATTTTAATTACGATATGGGCATAGATGAAATCTATAAATACTACAAACAATCACCTGTATATGAAATGGGAGCTGTGAAATTATAATGTTTGGATGGTTTGGAGTTATAAAATACGTTTTGATACTTTCAATAGTAGCTGGAGGTTTCGGCTATGTAATGAAGTTACGAGCGGATAATGCCACTTTAAAAGCAAACGCAATTAAAATGGAAATGGCTTATGAAGTACAAGAAAAAACTATTGCAAAACAAAAAGAAGATTTTGAAGCAATATTAGAAGCTAATAAGCAAATGAATATTTTAGTTCAAAATTTAAGAGAAGATTTACAGAATTTAGATAAAAGATTTAACAAGAACAACAGAGACATTGGCAAACTTGCAATAAAGAAACCAGGTCTAGTTGAACCAATTATAAATGGTGCAAGTGAAAGAGCAAAAAGATGTGTTGAAATAGCATCTGGATCTCCTTTAACTGAAGCGGAATTAAATGCTACAAAGAAATCAGAAATTAATACTGAATGTCCTTCAATAGCAAATCCGAACTTTATACCATACGCGGTGGAATAAAATGACAAAGATACTTATAGCAATATTATTAACTTTTTGTTTATCAGCTTGTTCAATAGGCGAGAAGAGAGTTAAACTTTTTACAATAGAAGAACCAAGAGCACCTTTAGATCTTGATAGTCCAACACCATTAAATTTAGATGATCTAAAATGGATTATTATTACAAGTGATAATGCTGATGAAGTGTTTAAAAGATTAGAAGCAGAAGGATATGATCCTGTATTGTTTGGATTAACTGATAAAGAATATGAAATTATTGCTAAAAACTTTGCTAAAATACGTAACCATTTAATGCAAACAAATGAACTATTAGAAAAATACAAAGAGTATTACGAGCCAGAAGTAAAAAATAATAAATCAAAATAATCAAAATGAAGCCAGATCCTGTACGTTTAAAACGACTAAACAAAATAATTGATAAGAATAAAGAGGCTATTTTTCTGACTTGCCTTAAAGAGGGTATTACTAGAAAGCATTTAATTGAATATCTAACTAGACTTTGTGCAATAAAACACTTGGATAAACTAATAAATGATCCTTGCCCAATGAAATTGGTTAGTGAAGTAGAAGATTTAGCAGAGTGGAGAAGGATGTGTCCTCATCAAAAGAGAATGGTTGACAAAATCAAATATAGACAGTCTGATATGGACCAATGGATATGGGATTATTCCAAGTCTAAGTATTGACAAATTTAAAAAACCTGTTATATTATATGTATGAACGATCCATACAGAACTTTAGGTATTAACAAAAGCTCAAGTCCACAGGACATTAAACAAGCTTTCAAGAAGTTAGCCAAAGAACATCATCCAGATCGCCCAGGTGGTGATGAAGCAAAATTTAAGCAAATTAATGAAGCATATGAAATCCTAAAAGATCCTAAAAAGAAACAGATGTTTGATCAAGGAGGAATGGATCCTAACCAACCTAATTTTCATCGTGGAGAAGATGGTAGTTTTAGATTTAGTTTTGGTGGTGGACACGACTTTGATGATGTAATTAGAGATTTCTTTGAAGATGGACCAATGAGTGGTAATCCTTTTTCAAGAATGCACAGAAGACCTTTAAGAAACAAAGATATTAAAATAACATTAGGTATTACACTTGAAGATTTATATTTTAGAAACGAGAAAGAAATACAAATTACAGCACCAAGTGGAACAACAAGAAATGTAAAAGTTAATATTCCTGTTAATGCTGATAACAATACTACTATTAGATTTAAAGGATTAGGAGATAATACACATAGAGATTTAGAGCCTGGTAATTTATTAATAACTCTTAGAGTACAAACAAATACTAAATGGATTAGAGTAGGCTTTGATTTACATATTGATTTTAAAATTAATATATTTAAACTTGTTACAGGAGCAGATATAGAATTAGAACATATTTCAAAATCAAAATTACATATAAAAGTTCCAGAATTATCACAACCAGATCAAATTATTAGATTAAAAAGTAAAGGTATGCCTAAAGCAAATGGAACATTTGGAGATCTTTATGTGAAGCTTAAACCCTACACCCCAACGAATGTAAATAATAAAGTAATAGAAACATTAAAGAAACATATATGAAACTTGTAGAATCTACATCACCTATTATTAGAACAAAAACGACTGACGTCACGGAGGCGGATTTACCTTTTGTACTAAATCAGTTAGGATTAATGTGGGAAGTAATGTTAGATAATAATGGTATAGGATTAGCGGCAACGCAGGTAGGATTTGATAAAAACTTCTTTATACATAATTGCAATGAAACAAAGTCAATGGAAGTTGTTATTAACCCTACAATTAAATCCAAAAGTGAAGACAAATATAAGTTTGAAGAAGGGTGTTTAAGTTTGCCAGGACAACAATTTGATATTGACAGACATACTGAAATTGTTGTAGAATATAAAGATATTAAATTTAATAAACACGAAGAATTAATGCATAATTATAGAGCTAGAGTTTTCCAACACGAGATAGATCATCTAAATGGAATCTGTATAGACGTAAGAAAGTTGTTAGGATAGTATGGATAGAATTGAAATGATTTTGGATAGGGCGATGGAGTTTGCTGGTGAACGTAACCACGAATATGTTACACTAGAACATTTACTATTTTCAATATTACAAGAAGAACCAATACAAAAAATTATTGGTAAATGTAAGATTGATGTAGAACCTATAATAGCAGACTTATTAGTACACATTGATACTAAAATGGCAGACCTAACTAGAGAAGGTGTACAACCTAGAAAAACTCAAGCATTAGAAAGAGTGTTTAATAGAGCAGTAACTCAAGTTATATTTTCAGGTAGAAAAACTTTAATGCCAAGAGATTTACTTGTAAGTATTATGAGTGAAAAAGAAAGTTATGCTGGATATTACTTAAAGAAATATGGTTTAACTAGACAAGCTCTAGTTCAATTCTTAACTAAAGATGCAATACAAAGACAGCAAGTAGAATCAGCATTAGGCCAAGCTATGGGTATGCCTGGTCAAGAAGATCCAAAGCATAAGTTTGAAACATATTGTCATAACTTAAATTCACAAGCTGAAAATGGTGATATAGATGATATTATTGGACGTGAAACAGAAATAGATGATATAGCACATATTCTAGCTAGAAGAAAAAAGAACAATGTAATTATTTTAGGTGAACCAGGAGTTGGAAAGACTGCCATTGCTGAAGGTTTAGCTAAAAAGATTAATGAGAAAAAAGTACCAACACCTTTATTAGGTAAAACTGTTTACAGTTTAGATATTGGTTCTCTTGTTGCCGGAACAAAATATAGAGGTGACTTTGAAGAACGTGCTAAACTTGTATTAGATACACTAGCAAAAAAAGATGATATAATTTTGTTTATTGATGAAGTGCATATGATTACTGGTGCAGGAACAGCCGGATCAAGCAATATGGATATGGCGAATTTATTAAAACCTTTATTAGCTAGAGGTAAGTTATTATGCATTGGTGCAACAACACCAGAAGAGTTTAGAGAAAATATTGAAAAGGATAGAGCATTAACAAGAAGGTTTCAAAAGTATGATATTAATCCACCTAATGTTGCAGATACAAAATTAATATTAGAAGGATTAAAATCAATATACGAAAAGTTCCATAAAGTAAAATACAGCGAAGGAGTTTTAAGTGCAATAGTAGAGATGTGTGAAAAACATATACATAATAAATTCTTTCCTGATAAAGCAATTGATGTTATGGATGCCTCGGCTGTAAGATGTAGACTAGCAGATAAACCAGATGTTGATTTAGAAACAGCACAAATGGTTGTAAGTAGATTTAGTAAAGTACCAATGGAAATGATTAGTGTTAAAAGAACTGACAACTATGCAAACCTAGAAGGTAATGTTAAGAAAAAAGTATTTGGACAAGATCCAGCTATTGTAAAATTAGTTGATTCAATTATGATTGCTAAAGCAGGATTAAGACCAGCTAACAAGCCAATTGGATCATACTTGTTTGTAGGTCCAACAGGAGTTGGTAAAACAGAAGTGTGTAGACAACTTGCAGATAATTTAAGTATTAAATTATTAAAATATGATATGTCAGAGTATCAAGAAAGACATTCAACATCTAAACTAATTGGTGCTCCTCCAGGTTACGTAGGTTATGCTGAAGGATCAGTTGGATCAGGACAATTAATTAATGACATTGAAGATAATCCAAACTGTGTATTACTATTAGATGAAGTTGAAAAAGCGGCACCTGAAGTATTGCAAGTATTATTACAAGTTATGGACGATGGTAGACTATCATCATCAACAGGTAAAACAGTTAGATTTGATAAAGTTATTTTAATTATGACTTCAAACCTAGGTGCAAGTGAAGTTGAAAAAGCACCAATGGGAATTGGTAAAACAACTAGGGTTGGTGAAGAAGATGATTACATTAAAGGATTCTTTACACCAGAATTTAGAAATAGATTAGATGCAACAGTTAAGTTTGATAAACTTTCAAAAGATAATATATTACGTATTGTTGATAAAGTTAAAGATGAAACAAATGTCTTATTAAGTGATAAAGGCGTAACATTAGAATTAACAGAAAAAGCTAGACAATGGGTTCTTGATAAAGGATACGATCCTACAATGGGTGCAAGACCTATGCAAAGAGTTTTTGATACAGATATTAAAAAACCACTATCCAAAGAAATACTATTTGGTAAATTAGTACACGGCGGAAAAGCGATAGTTGACATAAACAATAATAATGAAATACAGATTAACTATGAAAGTAAACCCCAGCAGTAAATTATATTATAGAAATAAACTTTATAAACTAGTTTGTGATGATGTAGATAGGGATGATATATCAGCTGTCTATAATGATTCTGTTTGGGATAAATCTCACTTTGGAAGATGGCAGGATTTAAAAATTAGGAATAGATATCCACAAACTTTCATTTATACAGCAGACAAAGGACAAGCAGAAGCAATTTATAGAATTTTAAAACCTAAGGTAGCAGAGATTTACGGACCAATAAATGGCTACCATAAAACATTATTAAAAGATCTAACGTTCAACGTAGATATTAAAACTAATTTATATCATAAAAAATATAGATACCAAGCCATATTTGGTTTGACTGAGACCCGGGAAACGGTAGACAAGATACAGAATATCGTATATAATAATAAAGATGGATTTTTAGGACAAGGTCTTTATTATTCGTTAGGATTTACATCACCAAGAGTATTTGTTAAAGGCAATGAAGAACTGATGTTGTTGAAATTGGCTACTGAAGAACACATTAAACGAGTAAACCGCGTAATAACAATAGAGGAGATAAGAAAGAATGGATAAGAAACTAGCAGAAATATTTGTCAAGAAACAATTAATAAAGTTAGATACTGAAGTAGAAGTAGAACACGAAGTACAAGAGTTTGGTGGAAGTAACTTTGATAAGTTAGATTTCTATAACGTAACATCAGTTAACGGTACAAAATTTAAAGGAACTAGTACAGTTGATGGAGAAGAATTAAAATTTGATTATAATCAGATTGTTACAATAGATGGTATGAGCCCTAAAAGACTATCACAGGCATTTGGTATAAAATATTAGGAGATATTATGAAAGATATTGGAATAATAGGAAACGGGAAAATAGGAAAGGCAGTAGCTAGTTTACTAAGATCGGAAAACTTTTCAGTAACAGTAGCAGATGCAGTTCCAGGACCGGATTGTGTACAACTTGATGCAACAGATGAAACGCAAGTAGAACACTTTCTATCTGACAAACAGGCAGTAGTTTGTGCAGGTCCATATCATATTACTAAACCAGTAGCAACGGTGGCGGCAAAACTTGGTAAAGCATATTTTGATCCAACTGAAGATACTGATATGGCAGATTTTATAAATGGAAGTATCAACAACCAAACTATGATGACTCAATGTGGATTGGCACCGGGAGCAGTTAATATTATTGCAACGGACTTAATTAAACAATTCGATTCAGTAGACAAAGTAAAAATGAGAGTTGGTGCATTACCAAAGTATCCAATTAATGAAATGGGATATTACTTAACTTGGTCAACTGTAGGTGTATTAAATGAATATGTTAATCCTTGTGATATAATTTCTAATTATAAACATACAAAGGCACAACCTTTAGATGGTAAAGAAACTGTTTATGTAGATGGTGATAGATATGAAGCATTTAATACTTCAGGCGGTGCTTCTTCAATGTGTAGAACATTTGAAGGAAAGATTAAATCATTAAGTTATAAAACAATTAGATATCCAGGACATCGTGATAAGATGCAATTTTTATTAGAAGATTTAAATTTAAAACATAACAAACAAAAATTTGTTGAATTGTTTGATCAAGAATTGCCTTATACTACACAAGATGTTGTTGTAATGGTAATATCAGTAATTGGTAAAGTTAACGGTAAATTGCTTGAAAAAGCATACCATAAAAAAATATATGGCAATAAGAATTTTAGTGCAATTCAATTGTCGACAGCATCAGGTATTTGTGCTAATGTAATGTTGTGGGCACAAAGCGAACTACCAGCTGGACCACTTAAACAAGAAGACATTCCTTTTGAGAAATGGATAACAAATAGATTTGGTAAGTTATACGCACAATGAGTTATATCGACGCTTTTTTAGAAAGAGACAAAGATAGAATCAATGTAGTAGAACGTGTAGATGGTAAACGTTTTTATAAAACGTATCCTACTAGATATATGTTTTATTATAATGATCCTAATGGTGATTACAAATCAATATACGGTAATCGTTTGTCCAGGTTTTCAACAAAACTTGTAAAAGAATTTGATAGAGAAAGAAAAATATATAATCATCAAAAGTTATATGAGAGTGATATAAATCCAATCTTTAGATGTTTAGAAGACAATTATTTAGATACAACATCTCCTAACTTGCATATATGCTTTTTTGATATTGAGGTAGACTTTGATAAAGATCGTGGATTTGCTCCACCATCAGATCCGCATAGTGCCATTACAGCAATTACTTTGCATTTAAATTGGTTACCTGAGCAACAACAATTAATTACACTTTGTTTAAAACCAAAAAACTTAGATCAAGATCAAGCTGAACAAATTGTAAGTAGATTTGATAATACTGTTTTATGTAAAGACGAAAGAGAACTATTAGATATGTTCTTAAAGTTTATTGATGATGCAGATGTATTAAGTGGTTGGAACTCAGAAGGATTTGATATTCCTTATGTTGTTAATAGAATTACTCAAGTACTTGGTAGAGAGCATACAAAAAGATTTTGCTTGTGGGATAAGTTTCCAAGAAAAAGAACTTATACAAAATATGGTAACGAACAAGAAACTTTTGACTTAATTGGTAGAGTACATTTAGATTATTTAGAATTGTATAGGAAATATACATATCACGAAATGCATAGTTTTAGATTAGATGCAATTGGTGAACACGAAATAGGTGAAAAGAAAATTCCGTATGAAGGAACTTTAGATGCTTTATATAATAATGACTTTGAAAAGTTTATTGCATATAACAGACAGGATACAGCACTATTGGCAAAGTTAGATGATAAGTTAAGATTTATTGAATTAGCAAGTGAGCTGGCACACGCAAATACTGTATTGCTACCAACAACAATGGGAGCAGTTGCAGTTACTGAACAAGCTATTATTAATGAAGCACATAAAAGAGGAATGGCAATACCAGATAGAAAAAGAAATAGGGATGAGCATACTCCAGCGGCAGTAGGGGCTTATGTGGCATTTCCGAAAAAAGGTTTACATAGTTGGATTGGTAGTTTAGATATTAATTCACTATATCCATCTGTGATTAGAAGTTTGAATATGGGTCCTGAAACTATTATAGGACAATTAAGATCAGATACTACTAAATCTTATATAGATAATAAAATTAATAAAGAAAAGAAATCGGCCGCAGATGCTTGGGAAGGTTTGTTTAGTACTTTAGAATATACAGCGGTAATGGAAAAAGATATTGGTACAGAAGTTGTTTGTGATTTCGAAGATGGTGATACACAATCAATGAGTGGTGCTGAATGGTATAAAGTAATATATGAATCTAATAGTGGTTGGGCTTTAAGTTCAAATGGAACTATATTTAGACACGACATAAAAGCAGTTGTTCCAGGATTGCTTGAAAGATGGTATGCTGAAAGAAAAGTAATGCAAGGAAAACTTCGTGAATCTAAAAATGATGCTGAAAGAGTGTTTTGGGATAAAAGACAACTTGTTAAAAAAATTAACTTGAACAGTTTGTATGGTGCAATTTTAAATCCAGGCTGTAGATTCTTTGATATAAGAATAGGACAATCAGTTACATTAACAGGTAGAACTATTACTAAACATATGGCGGCACAAACAAATAAAATTCTAGCAGACAACTATGATCACGTAGGTGATAGTATAATATATGGAGATACTGATTCTGTGTATTTTTCAGCTTGGCCATTAGTTAAACAAGATGTTGAAAGTGGAAAGTTAACTTGGACAAAAGAGTCTGTAATTGAGTTGTATGATACTATTGGTACAGAAGTTAATAAATCATTTCCAACTTTTATGAAACAAGCATTTGGAGTTAGTGATGAACAAGGTGAAATTATACAAGCAGGTCGTGAAATGGTAGCATCAAGTGGATTGTTTATTACTAAAAAAAGATATGCGGCTTTAATATATGATTTAGAAGGTGAACGTAAAGATATTGAAGGTAAGTTAGGTAAAATTAAAGCTATGGGTGTAGATTTAAAAAGATCAGATACTCCAGAATTTGTACAAAGATTTTTAGAAGAATTATTAACAATGGTACTATCGGGTAATACTAAAGAAGATTGTTTTGATAAGATAAACAAATTTAAAGAGCAATTTACTTTAAGACCAGGTTGGGAAAAAGGTACTCCTAAAAGAGTTAATAACTTAACCAAGTATAGAGAAATAGTTGCAACGTATCATAGAAAAACTCAACAACTATCAAATATTGGGCAAGGGTCTGAAGCATTAAAGAAACCTATTATGCCTGGACACGTTAGAGCTAGTATGAATTGGAATGAATTAAGAAAAGCATATAAGGACAAATACAGTTTACCAATAATGGATGGACAGAAAGTTATTGTATGTAAGCTGAAATCCAATCCAATGGGTTATACAAGTATAGCATATCCAATAGATGAACTAAATTTACCAGATTGGTTTAAGACTCTTCCATTTAGTCATAAAGAAATGGAACAGACTATTATTGATCAAAAGATAAGGAATCTTATTGGTGTGTTAGGTTGGGAATTAGAAGAAACCCAACGAATAAATGTATTTGATACAATATTTGCAACTAGATAAAAAACATTTGACAAATGAGTAAAAAGTCTATAATATTAACATATGAATAAGGAGAATATATTATGATGAGGGACGTATTATTAGACATTGTAAAGCATACGCATTCTCTTGGTTTCATTCAAGCTGTTAAAATAAATGGTAACAATGGAAGTGAAACTGAAATAGAAGCTATGGACGATGATAGATCTGTAGTACTAAAAGGTAAATTGCATAACCCAGTTAGTGATTTACAAGGTACTATTGGATTAGGTAAACTTGGAGTATTGAGTGGCTATTTAAATTTTGAAGGCTATTCAGATGCTAAAGGAAAAATAGAAGTAATTAAGAAAACAAGAAACGGTGAACAAATAGCTGAAGAATTAAAATTTACATCACCGGCTGGATACAATGCAAATTATAGATTTATGGTATCACAGTTAATTGAAGAAAAACTTAAGACTGTAAAATTTAAAGGTGTTAATTGGGATTTAACTGTCCAACCAACTCAACAAAACTTAAAAGATTTAAGTTATTGGGCTGGTGTAATGGGTAGTGTTGAATCTACATTTGTTGCTAAAACAGATAAAGGTTCTCTTAAATTTTATATTGGCGATGGTTCAAACGACAGAGTTGAGATTCCATTTACAGCAAACGTAAATGTTGAATTGAAAAAAGGTTGGAGTTGGCCATTAGCTCAGACGTTGAGTATATTGAAGTTAAGTGATACATCACAAGCATCAATGTCGTTTAGTGAGCAAGGTGCTATGAAAATTAGCATAGATTCTGGTACAGGTGTTTACGATTATATCTTACCAGCTAGAACAAGCTCATAATGAATTCTGCACACAATACTTTAGATGTGCTGTTCATTAATAGCTTGTCCCTCAATATTTGAAGTAGTGCGGAAATTGGGCCGGAAAGGGAGACTGGAATGGTTCAAGGGGCATCAGATTATTGAGATCTGCTCTGCCCCACTTAAACAAAAGGTAGTATGGCTGACGATTGGCAAAACAAAGAAATGCAAATGAGATATACAGCACAGTATATGGCCAATGAATATAAAAATGAAGCATCTAGTTGGAAAGGCAAATTTAATAAACTAGCAGATGCTTTAGATGAGTTAGTAAGAGTAATGCCAAAAGAGCAAATAGTTTGGTATCCAGATGTAGATGCAAAAGTTAAAGAGTTAGAAAAACTAATAGAAGAAGAAAGGAAAAGATGAAATATACTTTAAGTTTAATATCAGCAGTATTATTTCTTTTAGTTGGATGTTCAAGTATTCCAGAAAATCCTAAATTATCTTTTGGGAAGAAATGTGAAGTTTCAAAAGATGGAACGATGGTTACTAGCCACGTTTGGATTTATGATGGAAGTCAAGACTTGACAGCAACGAAAGAATCGTGTAATATAGAGTAGTAGTTGTAAAATGAAAAGGACATATAAGAATAAACCAATTGAAGATGTAAGTTACTTTATTGGTAACGAAGTAGAGAAGACTCCGTTCTATGGTCGTAAGACTTTATTCGTAGTAGGACTTCGTAACCCAAGGAAGATAATTAAGAAAGCCAACGACTTTACTTGTCGTCATATCTATCTTGGTGCTAATATGTCTTTTAAAAATATTGATTGGAATGAAGGTAAGACGTCAAAGTTAAGAGAAATTTTAGATGTTCTTTTAGATAATAGATTTCAAGTAACTTTAGATATTAGTAAGTCATTTGATTTAAGCACAATTGATTCTTTTATTAATAATGAATACTTTCATATTATGTACAGCTTACCAATTCCAAACGCAGAAAAATATTCTAAAGCAATTACTATTAAAATAGACATCGGGTTTAATAAAACTAACACAGGTGTATGGTGCAATCAATTAGAGAAGTTAATGGATCCATTAGTAAAAACTGAATGGTCATCATATACTACAGATGAGGTTATAGAATGAAGAAATTTATTTGGGTAACATTTAAAAAAGAAGGCATTCACAAATATCCAGCGGCTTTAGAAGATCCAAAACTAGCAACAGGCGATGAGTATGATGTTAGTTTTTTAGGTTATCCACACAGACACATATTTCATTTTAAAGTGTCTATTGAAGTATTTCACGATGATAGAGATATAGAGTTTATACAGTTTAAAAGATGGCTTGAAAAATTGTATGCTGAAAAGACTCTACAATTAGATTATAAAAGTTGTGAAATGATCGCTGATGATTTAAATGCTATGATACAAAAAAGGTACCCAAAAAGAAGTACTATAATTGAAGTATCAGAAGATGGCGAAAATGGATGTACAATTTTATTTCCACCGTCAAAAGATAACGTAACAAAATTTAGTACGTATCAAGAAATGGCAGATCAACAATCATCAGGAGTAGTAAATTGAAACTTTCAGAAAACTTTAGCTTACAAGAATTATTAAAATCATCAACAGCATTAAGAAAAGGCATTGATAATAAACCAGCTGATTCTTCTATCATTACTAACTTACAAGTATTATGTGAAAAAGTTTTGCAACCAGTTAGAACACATTTTGCAAAACCAGTTGTAATTAATTCAGGTTATAGATGTCCTAAACTTAATAAAGCAGTTGGCTCTAGTTCAAAATCACAACACACAAAAGGACAAGCGGCTGACATAGAAATACCTGGTGTATCAAATAAAGAACTTGCAGAGTACATTGAAGACAACTTACCATTCGACCAATTAATATTAGAATTCTATAATGGTGTAGACCCAAGCTCAGGATGGGTTCACGTAAGTTATATCGGAGATACTGATAATCGTAAACAAACACTCACTATAAATAAAAATGGAACCTTTAATGGATTTATTTAAGTTATTTAGAGTGATGTTTTATGATAAAAGAGTATCAATTTGAGAATGTTAATCGTTTAGAAATAGATATTACAAGTTACTGTAATGCCTCTTGTGGGGCTTGTGGTAGGAATAAAAATGGTGGTAAGCGATATACTAATATACCACTTCAGCATTTTAAAAACTGGAAGAAATTAATCACTAAAGAAAACCTCGAGTATATTGAAGAAATTATATTTGATGGTAACTTTGGTGATTTTCAAATGCACCCTAGGTTTATAGATTTAATAAATGACCTTGCTAAAGTAAAAACAAATATAAGACTAGTTTTACACACTAACGGTGGAGCAAGGAATCCTACATTCTGGAAACAACTTGCACATAGTTTAAAACCATTTGCAGAAGCATCTATTGATTTTGGTATTGATGGTAATAAAGAAACTAACCACATATATCGTAGAGGTGTTGTATGGGAAACTCTTATGAAAAATGTTAAAGCTTTTAATGATGCTGGAGGAGTTAGTGTTTGGAAAACAATTGTGTTTGAGCATAACAAAGACCAATTAAATGAAATACAAGAACTTGCTAGAGAAATAGGTTGTCACGGATTTGTAACAAATAGAAATCATACTAGTAGACCTATTACGTTAGACAAATATAGAACTTATGCTGGCGGAAACTTAGAGTCTCCTCACCCAAAAGATTACAATAAAAAATATAAAATATCTGCTGATTTTAAACCTTGGCCATTTCCATTAATTAAAATTGGAATAGGTCCAGGTGCTGATGTTTCGTATCCTAAAGCAACTTACAATCCAGTAACAAAAAATAATCAAAGAGATCCAAAAGACTCACAATGTCCATATGGAGAACGAGGAATGATTCACGTAGACCATATAGGTGATGTTTGGCCTTGTTGTTGGTTTGGAGATTGGCGTAGTCCTCATAATAATTTTGATTTAAGAATGCAAATTCCAGAAGTATGGAAAGGTCAAAATAATATTGCAAAACATAGTTTAAAAGAAATTTGTACAATGTTTAGGCCTAAATTAGGTGAAGCCTGGAATACTGGTTCATTACTAGTATGTAATGACTGTAATGGTAAAAAACACGGCCTAGCACCAATATATTCATAAAAATACTCAAAACCTTTAATTTTTCTTTAAATTTATAGTTTATTATTGTAAAAAGGCATAAATAATATTACAATCAGAGCTAGAGACAGTCACAGTGACTCCTCAGCATTTGATTTACAAATTTAACTATTATTAGTTTAAGGAGATTTAACAATGGCAGTATTATCAGTAACAAATAATGCAGTTTCTAAAGCTGGTGAAAACGTTGGTAAAGATATTCACGTAAAAACTTTATCTAAAACGAACATCACTCAAGCAGAATTAGATTCAGCTTTATCACAAATTGCTATGACATCTACTATCGTTTCTGTTGGTCCTTTTACAGCAGGTACTACTGACGTAATCGGTATTATCACTGAAGGTCCAGAAGTAGCAGATGATTCATCAAATGCATTTTCAATAACTGGTGCGGCTTGGGCCGCTGTATCTGGATTCTAATCCATTTAACAGTTATAATTGAATATAGAAAAGGGTGGCTTTCGGGTCACCCTTTTTTTTTAGGTTTACATTCCTAGATAAATTTGCTATATTAAGCTTATGGACGGTTCACACATATACATAATATCTTTTTTTGATAAAGAAGAAGATCAAAAAGAAGTAAAGATTACACCTCAACTATATGGATCATTAGTTAATGTTGTAGGATTTAGAGCTACAATATCATATGCAGGTGATATTAATAATAATAAAGTTGAAATAGGTGTAGAGACTGTTAGCTCAGGTTGGACCAGATCTAGCTTACAAACAGCTATAGAACAATATCCTACAATACAAGATCAATACATTATTCAAGTACAAGATAAAGACTAACTTTAATAAATACTAGTATGCCACGTACTAGTACAAATATGTTATCCGGAACAGTCTCAGGTACAGCTCAAGTTGTTGGGCCAAATACTCCTGGTGATTCGTATTACGGGTTTACAGACGGTCTACATACTGTGGCCATTTATCCTAATAACTTCAAAGGTAATGTAGAAATTCAGGCAAGTTTAGCCGAAACACCTACAAGTGCTGATTGGTTTAATATTACTCTAAAGAATGGTACTGTGGCACAATACAATTTAGACGGCACGGTAGATGCTTACACTTTTACAGGTAACTTCATTTATCTACGTGCTAGAGTAACACCAGAAGCAACAAATATAGGTAGTGTTGACAAGATTCTATTAAATTATTAAAGCAAGTTTTTTGATAAATATTAAGAAATAGGAGCAGAATATGGCAATAGGATCAGGTACTAACCCGAACTTTAATATACAGTCGGCGGCTAATAATCAAAGTCTAGTATATGACAGTTCACAAAATGCGTTCATAAACGCAAACATCAGTGTAACGGGAACAGTTACTGGTGGTCTAAATGCAGGTACAGGTTCAAAAGTTTTCAAATCATTAGTTGGTACAGATTTAAATTTTAGAAGTCTTGTTGCAGGTACAGGTGTTTCGTTAACTGAAAATGCAAATGATATTACATTATCAGCAACTGGTACAGTATCAACAGCAGGTAACCTAGGAACAGGAAAAGGAATTTTTGCTCAGATAGCCACAGGTAACTTACAATTAAGAAGTTTAACTGTTGGCACAGGTTTAACAACTTCTAATACCGCAACAGAAATTAATATTGCAGTTGACTCGGCAAATTTAAATGCTGGTACACTAGGTGGTAATGCGGCTTCAGTATTTTTAACTAAAGCAGATAATTTAGCATCAGTTGGATCAATAGCAACAGCAAGAACAAACTTAGATGTATTTTCTAAAGCAGAATCACAAGCGGCATATTATAGAAAAGATTCTGATTTAATTCCTACAGCAGATAATACAAAAGCATTAGGTAGTAACTCATATAGATTTTCAGATATCTACGCAGTTGAGTTTCACGGATTATCAACATCAGCTGGTGTAACAAATTCAATTGCTAATCACAGTTTAGGTGGTTTAGCAAACGTAGACGAAACAGGAAAAACATCAGGACAACTTTTAAAATATAATGGAACAAAATGGGTACCAGGTACAGTAACTTCAGATAGTATGTTAGAAGGTTCAACAAACCTTTACTATACAGATGCCAGAGTTGATGCAAGAGCACAATTAAAAATTGATGCATTGATTGGCGGAGCACCAGGCGCCTTAGATACATTAAATGAATTAGCGGCCGCAATAAATGATAATGCGAGTTATGCCGCAACAATGACAACTAGCTTGGCTGGGAAAGAGCCAGTTATAACAGCAGGTGCAACATCTCAATATTGGAGAGGTGATAAGTCTTGGCAAACACTTAATACGACAGCAGTAGCAGAAGGTTCTAACTTATACTTTACTAATGCAAGATTCGATACAAGATTAGGTACCAAGTCAACAACAAATTTAGCAGAAGGTACAAATTTATATTTTACTAACGCAAGAGCAGATGCCAGAATAGCGGCGGCTGACACAGGTGATTTAAGTGAAGGTTCAAATTTATATTACACAGATGCAAGATTCGATACAAGGTTTGGTAGTAGAACTACAGACAACTTAACAGAAGGTACAACTAATTTATACTTTAGCAACGCAAGAGCAGATGCTCGTATAGCCGCGGCAAGTATTAATGCTCTATCAGATGTAGATACAACTGGTATAGCAAACAGCAAAATTTTAAAATATAGTTCAGCTTCAAGTAAATGGGTTATGGCTGATGATACAGGCGGTGGATCAGGTGCAGACAACTTTTTAGCATTAACAGATACTCCAGCTAACTTCTCAGGTGCGGCAAGTAGATTTGTAAAAGTTAATGCGGCCGGTAATGCATTAGAATTTACTAGTGTTTCAGTACCAAGTGTACTATGGGATTTAACAAATGTACATAACCAGGCTCCAACAAATGGTCAAGTATTAACTTATAATACAGCACAATCTAGATGGGAACCAAGTAATGCAGGTTCAGGTGATATTACAGATGTAATAGCAGGTACAGGTTTAACAGGTGGAGCGGCAAGTGGAGCGGCAACATTAAACGTAGATGTAGGTACAGGTGCAAACAAAATTGTACAATTAGATGGTACTGGAAAATTACCAGCAATAGATGGTTCACAGTTAACAGGTGTATCAACTACAACTACATTGGCAGGTTTAACTGATACAACTATATCAGGTCCAAGTAACGGACAAGTATTAAAATACAATGGAACGAAATGGGTTAACGGTGCAGACGCAGGTGGTATTGCATTAACAGATTTATCAATAACAACAGCGGCGGCAGGTTCGGCGGCATTAAGTTATAACAATGGTACAGGTGTGTTTACATTTACACCACCTGATCTAAGTTCTTACTTAACTTCAGTACCAGCTCAATCATTTGCTTCACTAACAGGTAAACCAACTACGATAGCAGGTTACGGAATTACAGATGCATTGGCATTAGGTACAAGTGCCACAACAGCACTTGCAGGTAATACAACATTTAGTTTTGCTTCACTAACAGGTAAACCAACTACGATAGCAGGTTACGGAATTACTGACGCATATGATAACACAGACTTTGACACAAGATTAGCAACTAAAACAACAGCAAACTTAACTGAAGGTGCTAACTTATACTTTACTAATGCAAGAGCAGATGCCAGAGCAGATGCAAGAATTACTAATGCGGTATTAAGTGCATTATCAAATGTACACACAGCGGCACCAACTGATGGACAAGTTCTTAAATGGGATAACGGTAACAGCAGATGGGCGCCAGCATCAGATTCAACATATACAAGTTTTAATACAGACTTTGATAATAGATTAGCAACTAAATCAACAACCAATTTAGCAGAAGGTACTAACCTATACTATACACAGGCTAGAGCTGATGCTAGGGTTGATGCAGGATTTACAGCGAAGTCAACTTCAGATTTATCAGAAGGTTCGAATTTATATTACACAAATGCCAGAGCTGATGCAAGAATTACTAATGCAATGGTTGATGAAGATAATATGGCTTCGGACAGTAATACTAAAGTTCCAACTCAACAAAGTGTTAAGGCTTATGTAGATTCACAGGTTGCAAGTGAAAACGAATTAAGTGAAATGAATGATGTTACAATATCAGGTGTAGCAAACAATCAGTTCTTAAAATACAACAGTACATCTAGTAAATGGGAAAATACCACAGCAGGAACATCAACGGCAGGTGGTGCAGATACGCAAGTACAATTTAATGATGGTGGTACTATTAATGGTGATGCTGGTTTAACTTATAACAAAGCAACAAACACATTAACAGCAACAACCTTTGTTGGTAACTTAACTGGACAAGCAAGTTCAATAGCAAATCATATTTTAGATGAAGATAACTTTGCTACAGATTCAGCAACTAAAGTTCCATCACAACAATCAGTTAAGGCATATATCGCTTCACAGATTGCTACAAAAGATAATACTGATGAAATTGCAGAAGGTTCAACTAACTTATACTATACTGACGCAAGAGCCAATTCAGCATTTGATACAAGACTAGCAACCAAGTCAACAACAAATTTAAGTGAAGGAACAAACCTTTACTTTACTAATGCAAGAGTAGGAACTTATTTGGATGGAACCTTAAATGTTGATATTATACCATCAACTCATACTACATATGATTTAGGTAATACAACAAAAAGATTCAAAGATGCTTACATACAAGGTACAGTAACTATCGGAACTGGTACTATAGCAAGTACACAAATTTCAAATTGGAACACAGCATACGGTTGGGGAGATCACGGAGCGGCAGGTTACTTGTCATCAATTAGTGCAAATTCAATTAATGATACACATATTGATTGGGGAACAGGTGCTAACCAAGTATCAACAGCAGACATTCCAGAAAATACAAATTTATATTATACAGATGCCAGAGCAGATGCTAGAGCAGATGCAAGAATTACAAACGCATTAATTGATGAAGATAATATGGCATCTAATAGTGCTACAAAATTACCATCACAACAAAGTGTTAAGGCTTACGTTGACGCAAGAATTTTAACAGTAGACAATACTGATGAGATGTCAGAAGGTTCTACAAACCTTTACTTTACAAATGCAAGAGCAGATGCCAGAATAGCGGCGGCAACATTTACAACATTATCAGATGTAACGGCTGTCGGTGCAAGTGACAACAACAAAATTTTATACTACGAACACGCATCAACATCATTTAAATGGAAAGTTGATGCAGGTGGACCTGCAAATACTGACGCATTAACAGAAGGTAGTTCAAACTTATACTTCACTAATGCTAGAGCAGATGCCAGAATTACAGCGGCATTAATTGATGAAGATAATATGGCAACAAATAGTGCTACTAGATTACCATCACAACAATCAGTAAAAGCATACGTTGATGCTCAAGCACATTATTCAAGTTTCAATGCAGACTTTGATACAAGAATAGCAACTAAATCAATTAATGTATTGACAGATGTTAATACATCAGGTGCGGCAAGTGGAAAGATATTAAAACACAATGGTAGTGCTTGGGTAGTAGCAGATGACTCAGGTGGTATTGCATTAACAGATTTATCAGTAACAACAGCGGCGGCTAGTGGCGGTGGTACTTTAAGTTATAACAATGGTTCAGGTGTGTTTACTTTTGCACCAGCAGATTTAACTTCTTACTTAACAAGTACTGGAGCATTAAGTTCTCATACAGATGTACACACAGTGGCGGCAACCGATGGACAAGTACTTACTTGGGATAATGGAAATAGCAGATGGGCGGCGGCTAATGCTTCAGGTGGTAATGCATTTAAAACTTTAGCAGTATCAGGACAATCAGATGTAGTAGCAGATGCTTCAGATGATACATTAACTTTAGTTGCAGGTACAGGAATAGTTCTTACAACTAATGCAGGATCAGATACAGTTACTATTGCCTCATCGGCAAGTGGCGGAACTGATTATGAAGAATTCAAAATTAACTATGCAACCAACGGACAATTATCAACTATAACAAATAAAACATCAGGTATATCAGGTGTAAGCATTGATTCAGCGGCAGGTGGTGACTTAACAGTAACCTTTACAGGATACACTACTCCACCGTTAACGTTTTCTATGTATGGTTATAACTATGCGGCAAACGAATATAACTTTAGTACAGTTGGATCAGGTTCAATGACATTGAAAAAAGTACCAGGAGGTGGAACGTCTGGTTCTCCAACAGCATTTGGTTCATTTGCAACAATGAAAATCAGATGTGCTGAAGCAGAAACAGGAGCTTCTAGATCCTTTGGTACAACTACTCACGCCTGGGTAAGATTTGTAATGGGGGCTTAATAGATGGCCTACAAAACTAATTACATAGACGTAAATAAACCAGCTAAAGTATTATCACTTTCAGTTACTAATATAGCCAATAAAGCACAATGGCCACACAATGATGGACAAGGTGATAAATGGTGGTCGAGTGGTTCTAACCCAAAATATTATCAATGGACAGTAACAGCAACAGTTACAGAACAAGTACACGGTTCACACTTAACTAGAAAAGATTTCAAATATAACGGATTAGATATACAAGTAGGTGATTGGATTGCAGGTGCAACAACAGGTATTTGTTGTCGTATCGTATCAGTATCAGCAAAAACAGCCACAACAATTACAATGGTTGTAGAAGATTGGTTAAGATATAACACATTTAGATCATCAACTGGTGCAGGTATTTTTGCTACAGGACAAGCAGTAGTATTTCAATTAAATGAAAATGGACACCCTATGATAGATCCAGTTCCAGCATCTATTACTTCTGGAACGTTTTATCAAAACATTAACTCAAGATTCCAATATTTAAATCCACAAATGCATTATGTATTAGATCAAACAGGTCACGGATTTACAGCAGGAGATGTTGTATCAATTACAGGATCAGGGTTTGCAAAAACAACTACAGCAACAGCAAACAAAACAGTAGGTACAGTTACTAATGCAGGACCAGGTCCTAATCAATTTATGTTAAGACCAAATACAAGAATTATAGATTTCTTACCAGCTATACCTGGATCAGTAGGTGATTACATTTATACTGATAATAGTACAGCAGGTGGCCTAACAACAAATAGTACTTCAGGTAAAATACAGTTTATGAAAATTACAGATGCTATTGCAACTTCGGTTACAGGAACACAGGTAAGTCCAACTGTAACAGCAAATGATGTAATTGAAATTAATGAATCAGCAGTTACATTAACAAGTACAACGTTGACACAAACGATAACAGATATTAATGGCAGTACATCAACACACGGAGTAACAGCATCTAGTTCACCATCACCATCAACGGCAACTACGGCAACGGAAAGTTTGGCTTATGGACTAGTTGGTATATATCCAACTGGACAGATTACTATTAATGGAACGTCAGTAACATTTTCAACTACAACGGCTGGACAGGCGGCATATGGTATTGCGGTTGGTATAGCAGATGATATTATTGCAGATGTTAATGCGGCAGGTCCAACAAACATCACAGCAAGTAAGTCAGGAACAAATGTTGTATTAACAAATTCAACTGGTGGTACAATTACAATTGTTAATGTTTCAAATGACAATCAAGGTAATCCAGTAGCAGGTCCAAGTTCAGGATCGGGTTGGGCATTATCAACAGGTGCAAGTTCAGGTAACTTTATAAAATTAGCAAGAGCAGATGGTGGAGAAATATTGTTAGATGAAACAACAGGTACACCATTAAATGCTTTAGGATTATTTTCAGTACACAATGGTAGACCACCATTAGCAGTAGCAGTTGAACAAGGTATTGTTTCAGGTGGAGGCGGAACAACAGTTGTGGCAAACATAACGGCAAGAAATGCATTGTCGCCATCAGTTGGAGATATGGTTTATGTTATTGATTCAGGTAATAGTGAGTATGCTTTTTATGTTTATAGTGGCGGTGCTTGGAAACTATTAGCAGATGAAGATTCAGCGGCAACGGATGCAAATACAATATCAGCAACAATAACACAGGCTGGTGGTTCTGGAACAACAGCAATTGGTACAGTTTCAGATAGTTCAAGAATTAATTTAATAAGTGTAGAAGTAACGGTAGCATTTAATGACTCTCCAACATTAACAATTGGTGATGCATCTGACAATGATAGACTAGTAACTAATGATGAAATAGATTTAGGTTCAGTAGGTACGTATACTATACAGCCTGCTTACCAGTACACAACGGGTAGTGATGCTACAATTAATGCGTATTTTAACGTAGCGAGTGCCACTAGCGGAAGTGCAAAAATATTAGTATCTTATATGTAATTGGTAAAATTACGATAAATACTACTATAAGGAGCAAAAAAATGAGCAGACCAAAACCAGAAATAATAATGGAATTTACGAATCCGAAGAATTATAAAGCTGAGCAGATACTCAAAGCTGAAGCTATCTATTCTGTATTCTATAAAAATGCTCCTATTAACTTAAGAAGTCTAAACACTTTGGTTAATTACCCTGGTCCAAAATATAAAAAAGTATCCTTTTCAAATTCAGGTCACGCATTTAACTTGTCTGAACGTTTAAATAAAATTTTTAAATGTACAGATTTCCAAGTAGTGAAATTAACATCTGGCAAAGTCATTACAGAAATTGAAGAGCTAGATGGAAAACAAGTTAAGTAGACAACAGGTATTAAACCTTTTACAAATCAGCCAAGAAAAACAAACTAATAGTGCTATTAGGAAACAGCAAGACATTCCATTCTTTGATGGAACTAGTGGTTTAATATGGCATAATGAATATAGTGCTAAAGATAGTCTACGTATTAGTAAAAAAGGATTATGGGAATTAAAAGGTTGTTTCAAGTTATTTCCAATTCCATTAAAGCCTGGGTTCCAAGTTAAGAATGTTCATATAAAATATTTAGAACAAGACTTATACTTTCCATATTATTTAGATAATAAAATGTTAATCCTTTTTAGTCCTAAAGATGCTATGGAGATTAAATTACACGATGGTGATTTAGATGCGTGGGCAAGGCCTAGATGGGTAAATGACCGTTATCAAGAACCCCCTAATTTACCAGAAGAAGAGTTATAATAGCAGTAAACCATTAAAATCCACTACAAAAGAAGCATTTTAAGGGTCATACAATGGGGTTAAAGCCCCTGAGTGGTACCTTAGTACCCCCGAGATTTAAGTGATTTATACAAAAACCTAGTAAAATAGCGACTTTTTTAATGCATTTTCCCGGTTGACAATATCCTGTTTTATGTTATTATTATAATATGGACAGAAAAACTAATATAACAGAAAGAGGTAACAATGTCTAAGAAGACTACACAAAACAGAACTACAAGACCAACAGATGCTATTGTTGAAATAGAACATTTGATTGCAAAAAACAGACCAGTAATGTTATGGGGTTCACCAGGAATTGGTAAATCAGATATAGTACAACAAATTGGTCTTAAACACAAAAGAAGTGTAATTGATTTAAGATTACTTTTAATGGAACCAACAGATTTAAGAGGTATCCCATACTATAATAAAGATAACAAAACTATGGATTGGGCACCACCAGTTGATCTTCCAAGTGATCCAAAAGACACTTCAATATTATTTTTAGATGAAATGAATGCGGCTCCACCGGCAGTACAGGCGGCGGCCTACCAATTAATTCTTAATAGAAGAATTGGTAATTACATTTTACCAAAAGGTGTATCAATTGTATCAGCAGGTAATAGAGAAACAGACAGAGGCGTTACTTATAGAATGCCTAGTCCACTTGCTAACAGAATGGTACATATAGAAATGGATGTTAACTTTGATGACTGGTTAATTTGGGCTACAAAAAATGCAATTCACCCAGATGTAGTTGGTTATCTAACTTTCGCAAAACAAGACTTATACGATTTTGATCCTGCATCAAGTTCAAGAGGTTTTGCTACACCAAGAAGTTGGTCATTTGTAAGTGAAGTTATTGATGATAAACTTGAAGCAACACAGATGACAGATATTATAGCTGGTGCAGTAGGAGAAGGATTAGCAGTTAAGTTTCAAGCTCACAGAAAAATTGCTGGTAAACTTCCTAACCCTTCAGATATACTTGCTGGGAAAGTTAAAAGCTCGAAAACAAAAGAAATTAGTGCTATGTATACTCTAATTACTTCAATGTGTTATGAACTTAAGAACGAATGTGAAAAAGCACAGAAAAGTAAATCGATGAGTAATTGGCATAAAATGGCAGACAATTTTATTCAGTTTATGATGGATAACTTTGAAACGGAAATGGTTGTACTAGGAGCCAGAACAGCCTTAAAAACTTACCAACTGCCTTTCTCACCAAAGAACTTAAAAAGCTTTGATGAGTTTTATAAAAGATACGGCTCACTAATAGTAGAGGCGTAAACTATGGGGATTCTGCTCACCTCTCTCTGCTCTGTTCAACTCAAAGTGTGTAGAGTCCCCGCCCAAACTTTAGTAAAGGATTTATGCAAATAAAAAAAATACTAGATAAAATTTATAAAAAAGCAGACCAAATTGACGCCTTACATCATAAGGCGTCTTTGCTTTGTGATGAGATTAAAGACTTGTCAACAGACCTAGAATTTACCAGTAAAAAGAAAAACAAAAAATCAAACATTAAAGAAGAATATGGTAAATGGAAAGGTAACCTGTAATGGTAAAAGATAAAAGAATGTACACAAATCAAATGGAACACGGCGAAGATATGTCGTATGAAAATGAAGGAAGTACAGTGACTATATCTTTAAAAGAATATGATAAGTTAAGAGAAAAACAAAAATATATTACTGATAGAGATATGATTGCCTGTGTAGATAAAATAGAAGAACTGGTTAGAGCATTAAGAAAACATATAGTAAGATCGGATTTTGAATAATGCCAAAAACAAAAACATATAGAAAATATGTTAAATTGCCTAAACTAGATCCGGCAGAAGTTAGACATTCTGTTGCTAGTGAAAGTGATGAAAGAATATATCAGTTAGAAAAAATAGAAGGTGAAGTTTTAGAACTTGCTAGATATTGTGTTAGGAAGGCAAAAGTGTTAAAAGGAGATCCACTTGCAGTAGCCCATTTAAGTAGAATAGGTAAAACTATTAATAATCTTAAAATGGTACACTCATTAGGATCAGCAACATTTGAAGATTTACATAGAATGAACCCACCAGAAAAGGAAAAATGTTAGACTTGGATCAAATTGCTTTATACGGAGAAAAAACTCAATTATTAAAAATGCTTAATTTTTGTCACGAAGAATTAAGAAAGGTTAATAAAAAACTAGAAACAAAAAAGAAAAGAGAAATGTTTAAAATATTAAAAGGGAAAAAGAAATAATGTTTGATATACCAGAAGAAGATATGATAATTTTAAAAGGTAGAAGTGAAAAGCATATTGAAAATGTTAATAGAGTATTAGCAGACCCTGAAATAGATAGTTGGGCATTTAACTATTGGACTAAAGTTAAAGAAGCTATATTAATGAATATGTCTAAAAACAAACAACTAAAGAATTCAAAATATGTCAACTAACAATTTAGAATCAGCAAGAAAAGGAACACCGCATTTTACAGGTGCATATCATAAAGAAGTAAGAATAGGAAGTAGAGGGTTTACTTGTGTTGGAGAGTTTCCACCAATGGATCACCCACACATTTATTTGCATATACCTGAACCAAGGAATTGGATCAATTGTATGTATTGTAGTACAAAATTTATCTATGATCAGAAACTAGAAAAGACAGAAGCAACGCCAGATTGTTATGTGAGGCCATATGATAAACGATTTGTATAAAATAGAAAAACATAATATACCAGAACAATATCAAAATCAAACTGATAAATTTTTACGAGAATTAGCACACGACATTTATAGAGGAACAAGTTTTTGCAGTAGGCAAGTTGATTCTAGTAACCTTGCAAGTTGTTTTATGGTGTGGGCTTTATTAAATCCTTTTGAAAAGAAAAAATGTTTAGATCAAGGAATGAGTATGATGTGGGCAAAAATGTCTGAGTCAATGCCAAGAAGCATAAATGGATATCCTTGTTTTGGTAGTATGAGAGCATTAAACAGACACGATGATTTAAAAGTGTATGAATACTACAAAGAGATATGTAAAAAAATGGACGACTTTAAAGGAGATTTTTATTATGAAGACTAAAATATTAACAACAGAACAAGCAATAAAAATGCCTTATCCATATTATGAAATGGAGATCCAAAATACTAGATATACAGATGAATTAGAAAAGCAAATAGACGAAGATTGGGCTAGTGCCAATATAAAATCGTGGGTGTATATGTGTGGGGATAAAATATATGCTGGAAAGAAAAGGGATCTTTTGGAAATAGGGAAAGTCCTTCGTTCCATTTTCTCCATAGAAGAGCTTAGAAAAGAGCGAAAATTGGCACAAATTAAGGAGTTAAACTACGGAAAACAAGCAGAAAACCCATATTTTAATGTGTTTTAAGCGGTTGACAGATCTGGAAAATATGCTATTATTAATAATATAAAGAGGAGATAGAGCATATGATAAAACAAACTTTAAAATTAATAATAGGATATTACACAGGATATATCTTAGGCATAGTTGGATTTTTTATGATCCTAGCAATAGCAGGTGGGTTAATATAATGACATTTAAAACAACACAAAAAGTAGAAAAGATAAAAGAGTTTGACGCAGAAGTTGTTAAGAAAAGAATAGTACAATCTAGAGTTAGATTACTTTTAAATCATCCTTTCTTTGGAAATTTAGCAACAAGACTTATTATTAAAGATGCAACAGATTGGTGCCCGACGGCGGCGACTGATGGTAGACATTTATATTACAATAAAGATTTCTTAGGTGCATTTGAAGACCCAGAATTAGATTTTATTATTGCTCACGAAGTACTTCATTGTGTTTATGATCATATGGAAAGAAAAGGTTCTAGAAGAGCTGACTATTGGAATATGGCAGGTGACTTTGTTATTAATAGAGATTTAAAAGATCAACATATTGGTAGAATGCCTAAAGTTGGTTTATATGATGACAAGTATAAAGAAAATTATACAGATGAAATTTATGATGATTTATATACTAAACAGAAAAAAGTTCAAAAAACTTTAGATATGCATATAGATGAATTACTTGATAAAGTAAAAAAGGATTCAAATAAAGGTGGTAGTGGAGACGATAAAAAAGATGGCAAAGGTAAAGATAAAGGTCCAGTTCCATTATCTAAAGAAGAAAAAGAACAATTAAAAGATGAAATTAAAAATGCAGTAATCCAAGCATCGCAAGTAGCAGGTGCTGGTAATGTTCCAGGTGGTGTTAAAAGATTAATTAAAGATTTAACAGAACCTAAAATGGACTGGAGAACTATGTTGGATCAACAAATTACAAGTGTTATTAAAAATGATTTTACTTGGATGAAGCCAAGTAGAAAAGCTTGGGATGTTGATGCAATTTTACCTGGATTAAAAAATGATACTACAGTAGATGTTTGTGTAGCAATTGATACATCAGGTAGTATTAGTGATAAACAATTAAGAACTTTCTTAAGTGAAGTACAAGGTATTATGAGTCAGTACACAGATTACAAAGTTCAAGTATGGTGTTTTGATACAGAAGTTCATAATGCAGAAATGTTTACACCAGATAAAGATTTAGCAGATTATAAGTTAGGTGGATATGGTGGAACAGACTTTATGGCTAATTGGAAGTTTATGAAAGCTGAAGGTATTGAGCCTAAAAAATTAATTGTGTTTACAGATGGATATCCATTTGGTAGCTGGGGAGATGAAAACTATTGTGATACGTTATGGCTTATTCATAGTCATCACGATAGAAATTTAGAAGCACCATTTGGACAAACTTGTCATTTTCAGGAGGACGAATAATGAAAGCACCAAAAAGATTTATTGATTTAATTGCAATAGTATGTTTATTCCTTTGGGGATTATTTTTTTATGCAGAAGCAAAGGCTGAAGCAGTTTATAAAGGATCTTGGAATTCTTGT
>PVBE011411134.1_pt1 | contig 32207 bp, 32 predicted proteins | sample 1631181 | NCBI WGS metagenome assembly PVBE01 (sample SAMN08397723, study PRJNA350692) | Marine metagenome, whole genome shotgun sequencing project. | isolation source: water | place: Pacific Ocean | collected 2012-04
CTTTTAATATGAAAAATTAATTCCAAACTCCTTTCTTCCAACCTTCTGACTTACCAAATTTGTTGATATGGGTCAGGCTGTCTTTATCCCATGACTCCAATGTGTAGTATCTACCACCATCAGAGCCTGTGTAACTAACTTGTGCGTATATTCCGAATAATTTATCGAAATTCTTCTCAATGGTGCCAACGAGAGTTCTTCCGTGGAGACTTACTTTTCCTGGGTTATTCTTGGTTCGCACCTCTGATATTTTGAGTTCGCTGCTATGTGGAGTTTGCGTTTTCTTTCTTTTCTCACTTAGTGGGTAAAGACTCAACCTTATATGCGGAAACTTCTTTGTGAATTCCTTTTGAAGTGTCTTTATCTTTTTATTGCCTGATAACGAAATATCGCCTGCCATGATTTCCTCCTATATCTGATGCGGTCTGTAAAAAAATTGCCACTACCACCCTACAGTCATGAGATTGCCTTTCCAGATTGATGTCGTCAGTCCTTCCACGGAACATCTCATCCGACACCATAAAGGATGTTCCTTATTTCTGAAGAGTTTTTCTCAGCGACTGACATTTTTCTACCTCCTAACCAAACGCAAATGTGGATCAGACCTCCATATTGGAAACCCCTAGCGCCGTGGGGTCATCTATCAACACCGATTGCCTGTGCCATGTTCAGGGCCCCAACGTCGTCGCGTCCATCTTCGTTGGCAGAATTCTAGGATCAATACGAACCATAATCAAGTGCCGCGCGATGTGTAACCAGCTCTCAGCTGAGTCATTGATCTATATAGAGATTGGTGGATCACGGTGGGCAGCAGCGCGTGGCAGTGAGTTGCACGAAAGTTACACGGTGCTATTGAGGTGGTTCTAAGTCGTTGAGATACATGAATTTTGAGACCGAGTTACTACTGAGTGGGAATGAGCTTCCAATTTATGGCGCCTAGGCGTCACCGTCTCCGCCGCTACCGCCACCTCGCCGCTCGATCAGACGCCAGATCAGGATCAGCGCCAGCCAGCCGACCAACGGTACGGTGAAAATGAAATCGAAGAGCGGATGCTTCGGGTCGCCGTCGGTTTGAATCGCGACATGGGTCAGCCAGACCACGGTCAGGATCATGCCGGCCAGGTGCCAACTTCGTTTGTCTCGCCATCGCATTGTAAATAAGAGCATACACGAGCTTGTGGGCCCGCGCCTCTGGCGATAGGTTAGCGCCGCCCGAAGCGGTAGTGGGAGACACGGCAGGTGTCGGATATTTTTCGCGAGGTCGAGGAGGAAGTCCGCAAGGACAAGTTCCAGGCGCTCTGGAGCCAGTATGGCGTCTATGTCTATATCGTCATCGGCGCCCTCGTCCTCGGAACCGTCGCAAATGTCGGCTGGCGCAATTACCAGGAAAGCCGTCGCCTGGACGATTCGGCCCGCTATCAGGCGGCGGTGGCGTTGCTCTCCGAGGAGCAGACGACCCAGGCGATCAACGACCTGGCGGCGCTCGGCGCCGATTCCGGCACCGGCTATGCGGTCATCGCCAGGTTGAGAGAGGCGGCGGTGAAGGCTGGCGAAGGCGATCTTTCCGGCGCCGTGACGGCGTACGACTCCCTGGTCGGGGACGACGGCGTCGCGGACGTCTACCGCGATTTGGCGAGGCTGCTGGCCGCAATGCACCTGGCGGACGAGGCTTCCGCCGACGAGGTCGGAGAGCGTCTGGCGCCGTTGTTGGCGGACGGCAATCCCTGGCGCTTTTCGGCCCGGGAAATAACTGCCGTGCTGGCGCTGCGCGATGGTCGGCGTGGCGAGGCGCGCGAGGCACTGCAAGCGTTGGTCGACGATGCGGAAACGCCCGCCGGCGTCAGGGCGCGCGCCACCGAGCTGTTGGCGGCTCTAGCGAGCGAGGGTTGATCGGCTTATGCACCGGCCATTGTCGAGGCTCGCCCCCTGGCTCGCGGTCCTGAGCTTGGCTACGTTGGCTGCCTGCGACTACGCACCAGATTGGTTCGGCGCGCCCGAGGATCCGCCGCTGCCCGGGGAACGGATCTCGGTGCTGCAGTTGGAACAGGATATCGAGCCCGACCCCGCGATCGCCGACCTCGACGTCAAACTGCCGGCGCCTTGGCCGAACCAAGCCTGGCCGCAGGCGGACGGCTACGCCAACCACGCGATGCATCATCTGGCGCTGGGCGAGGCCTTGGCGACGGTTTGGCGCCGCAATGTCGGCGCTGGCTCCTCCAGCAATACCCGCCTTCTTTCCCGGCCGGTGATCGGCGATGGTCGGATCTTGGTACTCGATGCCGAAAGTCATGTCGGCGCCTTCGAGGCCGCCAGCGGCAAGCCGATCTGGCGTGTCGACTTGACCCCGGAGGAAGAAGATTCAGGCGCCCTCGGCGGCGGCCTGGCGCTTGCGGGTGGCGTCGTCTTTGCGACCACCGGCTATGGCGAGGTCTTCGCCCTGGAGGCGGCGAGCGGTGCCACCATCTGGAAGCGCCAGATCGGGGCTCCTTTTCGGGTGGCGCCGGCGGTGGCGGAGGGTCGGGTCTTCGCGATCAGCTACGACAATCGCATGACGGCGCTCGCCGCCGATGACGGCCGGGAGCTCTGGAGTCATGACGGTATCGCCGAGGACGCCGGCCTGGTTGGCGGTGCCACCCCGGCGGTCGACGGCGGTATCGTCGTCGCGCCCTATTCTTCCGGCCAGCTTTTTGGGCTTCGGGTCGAGAACGGCCGGGTCGTCTGGCAAGACCAGTTGGTACGCCTCGCCCGCTTCACGCCTCTGGCCACCTTGAGCGAGATTCGCGGCTCGCCGGTGATCGACCGCGGGCTGGTCTATGCGATCAGCCATTCCGGGCGGATGGTGGCGATCGACTTGCGCTCGGGCGACCGGATTTGGGAACGCGACATCGAAGGCGTCGAGACGCCCTGGGTCGCCGGCGACTTCATCTTCCTGGTCACCACCCAAGCCGAGGTGATCTGCCTCTCGCGCCGAGGCGGCCGGATCCGCTGGGTCACGCAACTGCAGCGCTTCGAGGACGAGGAGGATCACACCGATCCGGTCCGATGGGCCGGGCCGGTGCTGGGCGGCGACCGGTTGATACTGCTGTCGAGCCACGGTCGTGCCGTGGCCGTGTCCCCCTATACGGGCCAACTTCTGGGCGAGATCGAGCTGGCCGAGGCGGCGGTGCTGGGGCCGGTGGTGGCGGAGGGAACCCTTTTCATCCTCACCGACGATGCCGAGCTGATCGCGCTGAGATAGGATGGCGCGTGCCATCGGCATAAGCCCGAGCGGATAGCCCCATGGCCCTTACCGTTGCCATCGTCGGTCGACCCAACGTCGGCAAGTCGACGCTGTTCAATCGCTTGGTCGGCAAGCGCTTGGCGTTGGTCGACGACACCCCGGGGCTGACCCGCGACCGGCGCGAGGGCGAAGCTCGGCTGGGGCCACTGAAGTTCCGCGTGATCGATACCGCCGGCCTCGAGGACATCCGGGACGAGACCCTGGAAGCCCGAATGCAGGCCCAGACCGACGCGGCGCTGGACGAGGCCGACGTCACCCTGATGATGATCGACGCCCGTGCCGGGGTGACGCCGCTCGACCGTCATTTCGTCACTTTGCTGCGCCGCCGCGCCAAGCCGGTGGTGTTGCTCGCCAACAAGTGCGAGGGCAAGGGCGGCGAGGCCGGCCTCGCGGAGGCCTATGCTCTCGGGCTCGGTGAGCCGTTGCCGCTCTCGGCGGCGCATGGCGAGGGTTTGGTCGAGCTGCATGACGCGATCGCGGCCCACGTCTGGATCGAGGACGAAGCCGTGGCGGAGGCGTCGGAGGGCGGCCCGCTGATGCTGGCGATCCTGGGTCGGCCCAACGCCGGCAAGTCGACCCTGATCAACCACCTTTTGGGCGAGGATCGGATGATCACCGGCCCCGAGCCCGGCATTACCCGCGACGCCATCTCGATCCCCTGGGAATGGCGCGGTCGGCCGATCCGTCTCGTCGACACGGCCGGCTTGCGCCGACGGGCCCGCATTTCGGATCGTCTGGAGAAGCTTTCTGCCAGCGATGCCTTGCGCGCCATGGCCTATGCCGAGGTCGTGGTGCTGCTCTCCGACGCGGCCCAGCCCCTGGAGCGCCAGGATTTGACGATCGCCCGCCGGGTCGTCGAGGAGGGCCGCGCCCTCGTCGTGGCACTCTCGAAGTGGGACCTGGTGGAGAAGCCGGGGCCGGTGTTGAAGGCGGCGGCCGAGGTTCTGGAGAGCTCGCTGCCGCAGGCCAAGGGGGTATCGCTCGTCACCGTCTCGGGCCGTACGGGGCGCGGCAGCGCGCGGTTGATGGAGGCGGTGGAGGCGACCCACGAGCGCTGGTGCAAGCGTTTGCCGACCGCCGCGCTCAACCGTTGGCTGGAGGCGATGGTGGCGCGCCATCCGCCGCCCTTGGCGTCGGGCGGTCGCCGGCTTCGGCTGCGCTATATGACCCAGGCCAAGGCCCGGCCGCCGACTTTCATCGTCTTTGCCAATCGCCCCGACGCGGTCGCCGAGGCCTATCGTCGCTATTTGCAGAATGGCCTCCGCGAGGCCTTCGATCTCGCCGGCGTGCCGATCCGCATCCACTTCCGAAAACGCGAGAATCCTTATGCTAAGGGTTCCGGCTGATCGGCGGCGACCCAGAGGCCGTGGCCGGTAAAGGAGGGCTCGGCGAGGCGGATCATGGTTTCGACCAGATGCTCGGGCGGCGGCAGACTTTCCGGGTCCTCGCCGGGGAAGGCCTGGGCTCGCATCGCTGTCCGGGTCGGCCCCGGGTTGACCAGATTGACCCGAATTTTGGTCCGTTCGACCTCACGGGCATAGGTCAACGCCAGTGCTTCCAGAGCCGCCTTGGTCGCCGAATAGGCCCCCCAGTAGGGCGGCAGGGAACGCGTCGCACCACTGGTGAAGAAAATCGCGCGGCCCGCGTCCGATTGCCTGAGCAGCGGATCGAACGCCCGAATGAGACGCCAGTTCGCGGTGACGTTGAGGGCCAGCGCCTGTTCCCAGACCTCGGGCGCGATGTGGCCGACCGGGGCGAGTTCGCCCAATGTCGCCGCGTTGGCGACCAGAATGTCGAGCCGGCCCCAGCGCTCGAAAACGCTGGCGCCCAGGCCCTCGATGGTCTCTGGTTGGGTGAGATCGAGGGGTACTAGGGTAGCACTGCCGCCGGCCGCCTGGATTGCGTCGTCCACCTCCTCCAAGCCGCCGCTGGTCCTGGCCACCAGGACCACGTGGGCGCCGGCCTCGGCATAGGCGCGGGCAACGGTGGCGCCGATGCCGCGGCTAGTGCCGGTAATCAGCGCGATCCGGTTCTGCAGTCTTTTTACCATCATGGGCCGAGAGGATTCAGGCGGTTTCCGCCAGCAGCGAGAGCTGCATCGTGGCTTCGCCGCCGTCGTGGTCGACCAGAGGTATCGGGTAGGCGCCGGAGAAGCAGGCGTCGCAGTATTGCGGCGCCGCCTCGTCCCGGTCCTCGCCGGCAACCGCACGGTAGAGGCCGTCGATGGAGATATAGGCCAGGCTGTCCGCGCCGATATGGCGGCTCATCTCGTCGACGCTCATCTGTGCGGCCAACAGCTCGTCGCGCGACGGCGTGTCGATGCCGTAGAAGCAGGAATGCACCGTCGGCGGGCTGGCGATGCGCATGTGCACCTCGGTGGCGCCGGCATCGCGCACCATGTCGACGATCTTCCGCGAGGTCGTGCCGCGGACGATGGAATCGTCGACCAAGACCACCCGCTTGCCGGCGATGGCGTCGCGGTTGGCGTTGTGCTTCAGTTTGACACCGAGATCGCGGATCCGTTGCGTCGGCTCGATGAAAGTGCGGCCGACATAGTGGTTGCGGATGATACCGAGCTCGAAGGGAATCCTGGCTTCGGCGGCATAGCCGATCGCTGCAGGCACGCCTGAATCGGGTACCGGTATCACCACGTCGGCGTCGATCCCGGTCTCGCGGGCCAGCTCGGCGCCGATCCGCTGGCGGGCGCTGTAGACGTTCAGGCCTTCGCAGTCGCTGTCGGGGCGGGCGAAATAGATGTATTCGAAGATGCAGAAACGTTGGCGCTCCGGCGCGAAGGGGTGCAGGCTTTCGATGCCGTCGTCGCTGCAGACGACGATCTCGCCGGGCTCGATCGAGCGGATCAGCTTGGCGCCGATGATGTCGAGGGCACAGGTCTCGCTGGTCAGGATCGGGGCGCCGTCAACCTCGCCCAGGATCAGCGGCCTGACGCCCATGGGATCGCGGGCGCCGATCATCTGATCGTGGCTCATCGCCACCAGGCTATAGGCGCCCCGCACCTGCCGGAGGCCGTCGATCAGCCTGTCGATCAGACGAGGATAGGAGCTGGTCGCGATCAGGTGGATGATGGTCTCGGTATCCATGGTCGACTGGAAAATACAGCCGCGGCGAACCAACTCGCGGCGCAAGCCACGCGAGTTCGTCAGATTGCCGTTATGGGCCATCGCGAGACCGCCGAATTCGAGCTCCGCGAACAGCGGCTGCACGTTGCGGAGCATGGTCTCGCCCTGGGTCGAATAGCGGTTGTGACCGATCGCCGCCCGTCCCGGCAGGCGATTTATCACTTCTTCGGAGTTGAAATTGTCACCGACCCGACCGAGGGCGCGATGGGCGTGGAACTGACGGCCGTCGTAGGAGACGATGCCGGCGGATTCCTGGCCCCGATGCTGCAATGCGTGCAGGCAGAGCGCCGCGTGCGCGGCCGCATCGTCGGCGCCTCGGATGCAGAAAACGCCGCACTCCTCGTGCAGTTTGTCGTCGTCGAAGGGGTGCGTCGCGCGCAGGCTCTTCGGAGCGGGAGAGGGCATTTTTTTTGTCGGCATCTCGTTGGCGGTCATGGCTGCTCCGCTGCGGGCCTCTTTATAGCTCGATTCGTTTCGGGAGTCAGGCCGTGGCCCGCCGGCGGCACCTATTCTTTCTGCTTGCTGCGGATGATCCGGTCCATCTCTTGGCGCGGCGCCTCGCCGTAGCCGGTCTCGCTGGTCTTCTCCGCTGGCGGCGGCTGTCGAGCGATGGAATTCAGATCCACGTCCTCGAACATCGTCTTGGCGCCGCCGCCCGCGTCCTCGATCGTCGCCAGCGCCGCCTCGAAGACCTCCGGCGCGACCGACGACAGCAGCTCGGCGCTGTCGGCGACGTAGGGCAGCATCCTCGAATCCGTGATCCATTTCGGTTGCTCGTCCTGGTCCACGGGCAGGAACTGCATCAACACGAGATAGGCGAGCGCCAGGACCAGGGCGCCCCGAGAGAGACCGAAGAGAAAACCGAGGGAGCGGTCCAGCATGCCGATCTCGCTTTCGCGGACCCGCTTGGCGATCGCCGAAAAAACGAAAACCAGGATGATCAGGCTGCCGACGAAGATACCGGCGGCGGTGGCTATATCGGCCAGCAGGTCCGGTTGTAAAAACTGGGCGATATAGGGTTGCGCGTACGGGAAGGCGCGCACCGCGATGACCGCGGCCCCGATCCAGGCCAGGATATGCAGCAATTCCTTGACGAAGCCCCGCGCCAGGGCCAACAGGCCCGAGACCAGCAGCACCGCCAGAATCGCGATGTCGGCGTAAGTGACCGGTAAATTCTCCATGCGCGGCTATATAGAGCCGCCCGCCGGCTCGGTAAAGAGCCGAACCAGCGCGTCTAGGCGCGCGATCTCGGTGATTTGGAGCGTCGTCTCGCGGCGTTTCGACAAAGGTGCCGTCAGGGCCCGGGTGAAGCCGAGTTTGGCGGCTTCCTTCAGTCGGAGGTCCGCCTGGCTAACCGGTCGCGCCTCACCGGATAGGCTGATCTCGCCGAACAGCACGGTCTCTTCCGGCACCGGCGTATCGGTCAACGAAGAAATCAGCGCCGCTGCAACCGCCAGATCGGCGGCGGGCTCGACGATGCGCAGTCCGCCGGCGACGTTGAGGTAGACGTCGTGGCTGGAGATCCCAAGGCCCGAGCGGGCATCCAACACCGCCATCACCATGGCGAGACGGTTGCTGTCCCAGCCCACCACCGTACGCCTGGGGCTGGCCAGCGGTGAGCTGGCGACCAGGGCCTGGATCTCGACCAGGACCGGGCGGCTGCCTTCCATACCGGCGAAGACGGCATTGCCGCTGACTGAACCCTCGCCCCGGCCCGAGAGGAAGAGGGCCGATGGGTTCGGCACTTCGATCAGGCCGGCGTCGGACATTTCGAAGACGCCGATCTCGTCGGTCGGGCCATAGCGGTTCTTGACGGCGCGCATGATGCGGAACTGATGTCCGCGCTCGCCCTCGAAATAGAGCACCGTGTCGACCATGTGCTCCAGCACCCGGGGGCCGGCGATCTGGCCCTCCTTGGTGACGTGTCCGATCAGCACCATGACGATATCGCGCCGCTTGGCGAGGCGGATCAGCTCCTGCGCCGAGGTTCGGACCTGGGCCACCGTACCGGGTGCCGATTCCAGGCTGTCGACATACATCGTCTGAATGGAATCAATGACCACGACCCTGGGCGCGTCCGCCGCCTCCAACGTCGCCAGAATGTCGCGGACGTTGGTCGCCGCCGCCAGTTCGACCGGCGCTGCGCCGGCGCCCAGCCGTTCGGCCCGCATGCGGATCTGCCGAACCGCTTCCTCGCCGGAGATATAGGCGCAGCGGATGCCGGACCGGGCCAGTGCCGCGACGACCTGCAGCAACAGTGTCGATTTGCCGATCCCCGGGTCGCCCCCGACCAGGATCGCGGAGCCCTCGACCAAGCCACCGCCGACGGCCCGGTCGAACTCGCTGATCCCGGTAATCAGCCGGGGCGCCTCGGGCGCTTCCCGGGCGTCCAGCGGGACCAGGTCAATGGCGCGTCCGCGGCCGGCGCCGAGGCCTTTCGGCAAGCGCTCGGGTGCCGCTTCCTCGACGATCGTGTTCCATTCGCCGCAGGCATCGCAACGCCCGGCCCAGCGCCTGGAGAGGGCGCCGCAATCCTGGCAGACGTAACGCTCGCCGCTCCGTGCCATACCGGGCCGCTTCCTTAGCCCTCCCCCTCGATGGGGGAGGGTTGGGAGGGGGTGAGGGCGGCTGTCGTTTGCTCGAAGTTTCCGATCGCCTTCGGCCCCCCCCCCACCCTGTCCCTCCCCCACGAGGGGGGAGGGGACCAAACGTCGACAGGCGGCTTCATGCCCGTTGCAGCAGCAATGTGCCGTCGTCGGTGTGACCCCGGCATCAAATCTCCATTCTGATCGGACCCTCGGCACGGCCGTGGATGAACTGGTCGACATGCGGATTGCCGCTGTCGTCGATCTCGGCGACCGGGCCGTTCCAGATGATCTTGCCCTGGTAGATCATGGCGACCCGGTGGGCGATGGTGCGGGCGCTCGACATGTCGTGGGTGATCGTCACCGTGGTGGCGCCCAGGTCCTGCACGCATTCGACGATCAGGTGGTTGATGACGTCGCCCATGATCGGGTCGAGGCCGGTCGTCGGCTCGTCGAAGAAGATGATTTCGGGTTCGGTCGCGATCGCCCGCGCGAGGCCGACCCGCTTCTTCATGCCACCGGAAAGCTCGGCCGGCTCCAACTCGCCGACCTCCGCCCCGAGGCCGACCCGGCGCAGCTTGTCGATGGCGATCTCGTAGGCTTCTTCCTTCGCCATGCCGCCACCCTCGACCAGGCCGAAGGCGACGTTCTCCCAGACTTTCAGCGAGTCGAACAGGGCCGCGGCCTGGAACAACATGCCGAACTTGGTCAGCACCTGGTCGCGCGCGCCGCCTCTGAGGCCGACGACTTCCTGGCCATCGACCTTGATCGAGCCCTTTTCCGGCCGCAACAGGCCGAGAATGCATTTCAACAGCACCGACTTGCCGGTACCCGAGCCGCCGATAACGACCACGGATTCGCCCGGCGCGACGACCAAGTCGAGGCCGTCGAGCACGATGTTGGCGCCGAAGGCCTTGTAGACGTCGTCGAGGAGGAGCTTCGGTATCTCGGTCATCGGGTGAAGAAGAGTTCGGTGATGAAGTAATTGGTGACCAGGATCAGAATTAGCGCCGAGACCACGGCGTGGGTGGTGGCGCGGCCGACGCCCTGGGCCCCGCCGGAGGAGTTGAAGCCGTGATAACAGCCCATCAGCGCGATGATGAAGCCGAACACGGCGGCCTTGACCAGGCCCGAGACCACGTCCTCGATCTCCAAGAATTCGAAGGTGTTCTTGAGGTAGCTGGCGGCGTTGAACTTCAGACGGTGGACGCCGATCATGTAGCCGCCGAAGACGCCGATGATGTCGGCGACGACGACCAGCAGCGGCATCGTCAGCGTCGCCGCGATCAGCCGGGGCGCCACCAGGTATTTGAAGGGATTGGTCTGCAGTGTAACCAGCGCGTCGATCTGCTCGGTCACTCGCATGGTGCCGAGTTCCGCCGCCATCGCCGCGCCGACCCGGCCGCCGACCATGAGGCCGCCCAGGACCGGCCCCAACTCGCGGGTGATGCCGATCACCACGATGGTGGCGACCGCGCTTTCGGCATTGAAGCGGGAGGAGCCGATGAAGATCTGCAAGGCCAGCACGGCGCCGGTGAACAGCGCCGTCAGCCCGACCACGGGCAGCGAATAATAGCCGATCTGGACCATCTGCTGGCCGATCAGGCGCAAGTAGAGCGGCGGCGTCACGCAATGCGAGACGGCGGTGCCGGCGAACATGCTCAAGCGGCCGACGGTGGCCAAAAAAGCCAGAAAGAACCGGCCGATGACGGCGAGCGGGTTGTTCATGGTGTCGTCGCCTCGTCCTCCAGGTAGCGGCGGTGATAGCGGCTGTCGAGCGCCGTCAGGATCTCGTATTCGATGGTCCCGGCCGCCGCCGCCACCGCGTCCAGTGGCACGGCGCCGCCGATCAGATCGACCAGCCGGCCGACTTCGGCCACGCCGGCCGGCAACTCCGTCACATCGAGCGTGATCAAGTCCATCGAAACGCGCCCTACCACCGGTATCCGTTGGCCGTCCACGGCGGCGAAAGCTTTGTTCCCGAGGCTGCGAAAATAGCCGTCCGCATAGCCCACCGGGACGGTCGCGATGCGCCGTGGCCCGGCGGCCCGGTAGGCGGCACCGTAGCCAACGCCCTCGCCCCTGTCAATTTCCCGCAAGGCCAAGATTTTTCCTTGCAGGCGAACGACTTCCAGCATCTGGTTGGGGTGGCCCGGCGTCGGATTGACACCGTAGAGGGCGACCCCGCCGCGGCCCATATCGAAGTGGTAATCGGGGCCGAGAAAGATCCCGGAAGAGTTGGCGAAACTGGCTGGGGCCGCCGGCAGCTTGGCTTTCATGGCGTTGAATCGTTCCAACTGCTTTCGGTTCGTCGGGTTCTCCGGCTCCTCGGCGGCGGCGAGATGGCTCAGTATCAGTCTCAGGTCGAGCGCGGCCAGCCGATCCGGTGCCGCCAGCAGGTCGTCCAATTGCGCCGGGCCGAGGCCGAGGCGGTTCAGGCCTGTGTCCAGGTGCAACGCGGCGGGGTGATTCGCTGCCCGCGCCGACCAGCCCTCGACCTGCGCCGGCGTGCTCAACACCGGGATCAGCCGGTCGGCGGCGAAGCCCGGCTCGGTGCCCGGCATGGGGCCGAGCAAGACGTAGATATCCGCATCCGTCAGCAGGGCGCGGAGTGCCTGGCCTTCGATCTGGTGGGCGACGAAGAAGCTCCGGCAACCGGCCCGCGCCAGCGCCCGGGCCATCGGCGCCAGGCCGAGACCGTAGGCATCGGCCTTGACCACGGCGGCACATTCGGCGGCGCCGAGCGCGGCCTGTAGTCGCCGATAGTTCGCGACCAGAGCCGCCAGGTCGATGGTGAGTATGGCGCCCGCCGAGTCAGAGGACGGCATCGGGGAGGTGGTCGCCCGGATCGTAGTTGTGGAACTTGGTGGTCTCACGCTGGAATTGCAGCTGGATGGTGCCGGTCGGCCCATGGCGCTGTTTGCCGATGATGACTTCGGCGAGGTTGTGGATCTGCTCCGCGCGCTCCAGCCATTTTTCGTGCTCGGGGGTGTCCGGCTCGGGCTGTTTGCGCTCGTGGTAGTACTCCTCGCGGAAGAGGAACATGACGACGTCCGCGTCCTGCTCGATCGCCCCCGATTCCCGAAGGTCCGACAATTGCGGGCGCTTGTCCTCGCGCTGCTCGACCGCGCGGGAGAGCTGCGAGAGCGCCAGGACCGGGACGTCAAGTTCCTTCGCCAGCGCCTTCAGGCCCTGGGTGATTTCCGAGATCTCCTGGACGCGGTTGTCGTTTCGGGTCCGGCCCGATGGCCGCAGCAGTTGCAGGTAATCGACGACGACGAGGCCGAGGCCCTGGGTCCGCTTCAATCGCCGGGCCCGGGTTCTGAGGGCCGCGATCGACAGCGCCGGGGTGTCGTCGATAAAGAGTGGCGCCTCGCGAATACGCTGTGTCGCGGCGACGATGTCGTGGAATTGCTCTTCGCCGACTTCGCCACGGCGGATCTTCTCCGAGGGAATCTTCGCTTCCTCGGCGAGGATCCGGGTGGCGAGTTGTTCGGCCGACATCTCCAGGCTGAAGAAGCCGACGACGCCACCGTTCTCGACCTTGGTCTGGCCCTGCTCGTCGGTCGTCGATTTGAAGCTGTCGGCGGCGTGGAAGGCGATGTTGGTGGCCAGCGCCGTCTTGCCCATGGCGGGGCGGGCGGCGAGGATCAGCAGGTCGGAACGGTGCAGGCCGCCCAGGATCCGATCGAGGTCGGTGAGGCCCGTCGGCAGCCCGACCAGCAAGGTATCCCGCTTGTAGGCCGCGTCGGCCATATGGATGGCCTCGGTAAGCGCGGTATTGAAGCTCTGGAAACCGCCGTCGCGCTGGCCCGTCTCGGCGAGTTGGGAGAGGCGGTGCTCGGCCCGTTCTATCTGCTGCGTGGCGTCGTCGTCGATTTCCGCCTCGGCGGCGTCGTGTTGGACCTCTTCGCCGATGTCGATGAGGCTGCGCCGGAGCGCCAGGTCGTGCACCACGCGGGCATAATGCTCGACCTCGTAGACCGTCACTGCGGCGCCGGCGAGGCGGCCCAGATATTGCGTTCCACCGACCTCGGACAAGGTCTGGTCCTGCTCGAAAAAGTGCTTCAGCGTTACCGGGGTGGCAAGCTGCTGGCGCTCGATCAGCCGCAGCGCCGCGTCGTAGATGCGCTGGTGCGCCGGCTCGTAGAAGTGCTCGGCCAACAGAAATTCCGAAATCCGGCCGGCGGCGTCGTTGTTGACCAGGATCGCCCCCAGCGCCGCCTGCTCGGCCTCGACGTTGTGCGGAAGCACCCGATAGCCGGCATCGTCGCCGCCAGCGGGAAGCGGGGTCACATTCGAGCTATTGTCTGGTTCATACGTCATGGGGCCAAGCACCTATAACGTCGCTGCCCAGGCTTCGCCACGGCTTTGTCGATGCTAGCGGCGCGGCGCACTGGATAGGGCTGTTTGCGGCACCCCCAGCAAGTATGTGAATCGCTTGAGGATAACCTGTGGATAACCGCGTGGATTATCTTATCAAGGATCTGACTGGACGGAAGTTTTTCCGTTGCATGGCGGTTCGGGCACGGAAAAAAGACCATGGAAGCGCGATTTCATCGCCGCTCGGCCGAGCTTCAGCCTCGTGGGAAAGCATCGTGGCGGCAGGGATTGGCCGATTCGGCGGGTCGATTCGGCACCGCTCAAGCGGCGCGCCACTCCGCCTTCGGTGCGGTGCGATCGAAGTCGGTGAGGTAGTCGCGGTTGAGCGGCACAGTGTCCGGTCGTTTGGCGAGCTGGATCTGGAAGTTGACGTGGCCGCAGTAGCGGAAGGCGACCTCGCTGCTGGCCAGATACATCTCCCACATGCGGCAAAAGCGCTCGTCGTAGAGCTCGCTGATCCTGTCGCGGTTTCGCTGGAAGCGCCGGCGCCACGCCTTCAGGGTCTCGGCGTAGTGCAGCCGCAGGACCTCGACGTCGGCGATGTAGAGGCCGGCGCGCTCGATCGCCTGTGCCACCTCGGAGAGAGCGGGGGAATAGCCGCCCGGGAAAATGTACTTGGCGATCCACGGGTTGGTGTCGCCCGGACCCTCGGCGCGGCCGATCGTGTGTAGAAGGGCGACACCGTCATCCTGCAAGAGATCGCGAATGCAGCCGAAGTAAGTGTCGTAATGGCCGATGCCGACATGCTCGAACATGCCAACCGAGACGATCCGATCGTATTGACCCTCGACCTGGCGATAGTCCTGCAGGTTGAAGCGTACGCGCTCGGCCAGGCCTTCCCTGCGGGCGCGCTCGTTCGCGGTCTTGTGCTGTTCGGTCGAGAGCGTGATGCCGGTGATGTCGATGTCCGTGGCCTTGGCGAGGCTGAGGGCGAGGCCGCCCCAACCGGAGCCGATGTCGAGCACTTTCTGTCCCGGCTCGAGCAACAGCTTGGCGGCGATGTGTTTTTTCTTCTGTTCTTGCGCCGTCTCCAGGTCGTCGTCGGGCGAGAGATAATAGGCACAAGAATACTGTCGATCGGAATCGAGGAAGAGCTCGTAAAGCCGGTCCGAGAGGTCATAGTGATGCGCGACGTTGCGCTGTGCCCGTCCGGTGGTGTTGAGCTGGGATATCCGGCGTCCCATCCGCGCGAGTCTGCGTCGAATTTTCGGCGCCCAATGGTCCGGGTCGCCCCAGCCGAGGTTCTCGCCGCAAAGCGCCAGGAAATCGTAAATGTCCCCGTCCTCGACGGTCAGCGCGCCATCCATGTAGGCCTCGCCGACCAGAAGCTCAGGCTTGAAGAAAAGCCCCCGGTGCAGGGACGGATCGTGCAACCGAATGGTGCAGGCGCGCTCCGATTGCTCGCCCTCGAAAACGTGGCGCCTGCCACGAGCGTCGATGATGGTGAGGGTTCCCCTCTTTATCATCCGCTTCAAAAGCTGCGCGAGTAGCATCAAAAACCGCTTCCCCAGCGTCCGTTGGTCCGCACGGGAGGCAGTTTATAAAAATCGCCGGCGATTCGCAAAATTTTGTCGACGACGAAGAGCGACGGAGCGGCACCGAACCCGGTGCCGCTCCGGTAAATCGCCGATGATGGTCGCTGATCAGGTCTCGCTTGGTGACCTCGTCTCGCTCTCGTCCGAGGTGTTGGCTTCCTCGGCGGTACCTTCCGGCCCGGCCGAATCGGTGTCTTCCCCGATGGCCTCCTCATCACTCTCGAGCGCGCTCGACGCCATCTCCGGGCTTTCGAAGAAGCCCTCCGCGTCTTGCTCCGCCGCGCCCAGCTCCCCGGCGTCCTGCTGCTCCGCCTCGGCCTTGGAGCGAGCCACATTGGCTTCGACCGTGATCGAGACCTCGGGATGCAGCACCACCCGGACGGCGTGGATGCCCAGCGTCTTGATCGGTCGGTCCATCACCACTTGCTGGCGTTCGGTCCGATAACCTTTCTCGACCAAAGCCTCGGCCACGTCTCGGGCGCTGACCGAGCCGTAGAGCTGGCCCATGTCGCTGGCTTGCCGGACCAGTACCACTCTCGCACCCTGCATTTTCTCGGAGACCGCCTCGGCCTCCTGGCGGCGCTCGAGGTTGTGCGCTTCGAGCTCGACCCGACCGACCTCGAAGCGGCTCAGGTTCTCCTTGGTGGCCCGTAGCGCCTTGTTTTGAGGCAACAGGTAGTTGCGGGCATAGCCGTCTTTGACCTTGACGACGTCACCCATCTGGCCGAGCTTCTCGACCCGCTCCAACAATACGATCTCCATCACTCCTCCTCCTCGCCCGCGGCGATCGGGGCGAAACGGTGTCTCAGTCCCACCAACTGCTCGACGACGCCCAAGCCGACGACGGCCAGACCCACCGGCGAAAACAGCACCAATAACACCACATAGAAACTAACAAGCGCCGCGCCGCGATTGGGCCGGTTGCGAAGAAACGCGTGCACGACGACCAAGCCGAGCAGGAAATGCGCCAGCGCGGCGACGAAGGCAAGGGTAAGTGCGATTTGCCCGAATATGCCGGAGAGATAGGCCGCCACCACGGCGCCGCCCAACAGGTACAACAACCCGCGCGGCAGCACGATCTCGGCGAAGACGACGGACGGCCGCAAGTTGCGCCCCGAGCGCCGTAGCAAGTGTTGCGCCAAGGCTCCGTTGATGATGATCGCCAGCATCAGATAGCTCGCCGTGATGCCGGGAACGAAGGGCGCCAAGGCGAGCAGCAGTTCGGCGTTTTCGGGCGGGACGAGGTCGCCTAGGGCATCGAAATATCCCTGCAATGCCGCGCGCACGGCCGCATGGATACCGTCGTGGACAAGCGCGAAATAGGCTGCGACGGCGAGGAAGTAGGTGGCCGCCATGCCGATCAGCCAGGTCAGCAGCAGGCCGCCCGGATACCATGCCTGCGTGCCGTCGGGCATGGATCTCGACAACAGCGCCTGACGGCACAACACCGCCACCGGCACGGCGTCGAATGCGAGGAAAATCAGAGCCGCGTAAGGGCCGGCGACCAGCGCCACGATCAGGGTGCCGACGCCGCCGGCGAAAATCGCTCCGGTGGCGCCGATGCCGAGCCCGGCCAGGAACAGAGGCAGATGCGTCAGGTGGCTCAACACCAGAGCCAGCGGCGAGCCGAGACCCGTGCCGAGGTTGATCAGCGCGCTCGCGCCACCGGCCGTGGCGGCGAGCAGCATCCAAATGGCCATGTTCCTCTCGGCGCCCGCCGGCGCCGTCCGGATCCCGTCCCTAGCGGACGATGTAGGGGAGTAGCGCCAATTGCCGCGCTCGCTTGATGGCGCGGGCCAGCGCCCGCTGCTTCTTGGCCGAGACCGCGGTAATCCGGCTCGGCACGATCTTGCCGCGCTCGGAGATGAAGCGCTGCAAGAGCTTCACGTCCTTGTAGTCGATCTTGGGTGCGTTCGGCCCGGTGAAGGGGCAAGTCTTGCGGCGGCGGTGAAAGGGCCGCCGGATCGGCATCTGGCTAATCTTGACGTCCATAGCCATGGCTTACTCTCCCGCTTTCGCTGGGGCCGGCGCTTCCGCTGCGGCCGGCTTGTCCGCTGCAGCCGGCTTGGGGGCCTCGGGCCGTGCCTCGCGATCACCGCGTGGCGGCGGCCGGTCGCCGCGTGGGGGCCGATCGCCGCGTGGGCCGCGATCACCCCGGTCACGACGGCCACCATCGCGCGACGAGCGCGTCTGCATCATGATCGAAGGGCCTTCCTCGAACTCGTCAACGCGCAGGCTGATATAGCGGATGATGTCTTCGTTCAGGCGGGCGTTGCGTTCCAGTTCCTGCATCGTTTTAGCCTCGGCCTTGATGTCGAGCAGGAAGTAGTGGCCCTTGCGGTTCTTCTTGATCTTGTAAGCCAGGTTGCGAAGGCCCCAAAATTCCGTCTTCTCGATCGTGCCACCGTTCTCGCGTACGATCTCCTGCAGGCTCGTGGACAGGCCTTCGACCTGTTGCGACGAGATATCCTGACGCGCGATGAACACACTCTCGTATAACGGCATACGTTATCGTTCCTCTAGCTCTAGATTTAAGTGCCGGCAGGGCCGGCGCCGGACATTCGCCACCGTTGCCCCGCCGAAGTCGACACGCGCTGCGGCCGGCCCGACGAAGCGGGGCACTTATACATAATTGACGGGCTGGCGCAAGTGACCTTGACAGCGCACATTCGAGCGGTTCTGTATCGGTTCGGCCGTCGGCGCGATGCTCCGGCAGCGATGGAGGTTTCGAGGTTTCATGACGAGAGCGTTCGTATTTCCGGGACAAGGGTCGCAGTCCGTCGGAATGGGCAAAGAGCTGGCGGCCGCCCTGCCGACCGCCCGTCATCTTCTCGAGGAGGTCGACGAGGCGTTGCAGCAGAATTTGACCCGGCTCATGTTCGAGGGGCCGGAGGACGAGTTGATGTTGACCGCCAACGCGCAGCCGGCGTTGATGGCGATGAGCATGGCCGTCGTTCGGGTACTGCAACGCGACGCCGGCATCGATCTCGGCGAGAGTTGTCGTTTCGTCGCCGGCCATTCCCTGGGCGAATATTCCGCGCTCTGCGCCGCCGGCGCTTTTCGCCTCGACGATACCGCGCGGCTGTTGCGCCGGCGCGGCGAGGCGATGCAGGAGGCGGTGCCGGTGGGAGAAGGGGCGATGGCGGCCCTATTGGGTCTCGACCTGGAAGCCGCTCGGGCGGTTGCGGCCGCCGCCTCCGAGGGCGAGGTTTGCGACGTCGCCAACGACAACGCGCCCGGGCAGATCGTCGTCAGCGGTCATGTCGCGGCGGTCGAGCGGGCCGTCGAGGGCGCCAAGGACGAGGGCGCCAGACGCTCGATCAGGCTGCCGGTCAGCGCCCCATTCCATTGCCGGCTACTGCGGCCGGCTGCCGAAATCATGGCCGAGGCCTTGGCGGACGTGCCGATCGAGGCGCCGTCGCCGGCACTGGTCGCCAACGTCACCGCCTCGGCGGTGGCCGAACCCGACGAGATCCGCGCGCTGTTGGTCGAGCAGGTCACGGCCCTGGTGCGCTGGCGTGAATGTGTCCTGTTCATGAAGGACCAGGAAGTTGACACCCTGGTCGAGATCGGCGCCGGCAAGGTGCTGAGCGGTATGGCGCGGCGCATCGACCGTGGCCTCGCGACCGTCGCGATCGGCATGCCCGAGGATGTCGATAGCTTCGTGAAGTCGCTTTGAGGCGGTCGCTTAGAGGCAAGGGCGATGGCGAACGATTTATCTAGTGGAGGCTCGTCCATGTTCGATCTCTCGGGCAAGCGCGCCCTCGTTACCGGCGCCTCCGGCGCCATCGGGGGCGGTATCGCTCGTGTCTTGCACGCGGCGGGTGCAACGGTAGCGCTATCGGGCACCAGACGGGAGGTGCTCGAGGAATTGGCGGCAAGCCTCGGCGAGGGGGCGGTCGTGGTGCCGTGCGATTTGACCGATGGCGAAGCGGTTGCCGGGCTGGCGGGCGAGGTCGAGACGCGATTGGGCGGTCTCGACATCCTCGTCAACAATGCCGGCCTCACCCGGGACAACCTGGCGCTCAGGCTCAAGGACGAGGATTGGGAGGTGGTGCTGGGGGTGAACCTGACTGCCGCCTTTCGCCTCGGTCGGGCCTCGCTTCGGGGAATGATGCGCCAGCGTTGGGGCCGAATCGTCAACATCACCTCGATCGTCGGCGTCATCGGCAATGCGGGTCAGGCCAACTATGCCGCCGCCAAGGCCGGCCTGATTGCGATGAGCAAATCGATGGCCCAGGAAGTCGCCAGCCGCGGCATCACCGTCAACTGCGTCGCGCCGGGCTTCATCGAGTCGCCGATGACCGACGCGCTTTCCGACGACCGGCGCGCGGCGCTGCTGGCTCAGGTGCCGACGGGGCGCCTCGGCCAGCCCGATGACATCGCCGCCTCGGTGCTCTATCTGGCCAGCGACGAAGCCGCTTACGTCACTGGCCAGACCTTGCACGTGAACGGCGGAATGGTGATGATTTGAGCTGCCGGCACCAAGTCGCCGCGGACGCTGGTCAAGTCTGGGGAGATGTGTTACGAAGCCTCGCCTTTCGGGGCTGGGAGGAGATGTCGTCCCAGCCGGGGTCAAGACAACATCGATGTCAAGCACCTGAGAACGCAAGAGGATCAGAATGAGCGACATTGCCGAGCGCGTGAAGAAGATCGTCGTGGAACATCTCGGCGTCGAGGAAGACAAGGTGTCGGATGGAGCCAGCTTCATCGACGATCTTGGTGCCGACAGCTTGGATACGGTCGAATTGGTCATGGCGTTCGAGGAGGAGTTCGGTCTGGAGATTCCCGACGATGCCGCCGAGAAAATTCTGACCGTCAAGGACGCGATCAAGTTCATCGAGGAAAACGCGTCTTAGCCGGAAAGAGATCGGCGACGTTTCGTTCCCGTGTGCTCGACCGAAGAGGCTGCTGATGCGGCGGGTTGTTATAACCGGTATGGGTATGGTGACGCCACTCGGCGTCGGTCTCGACGTCGTCTGGGGACGGCTGCTCGACGGCCGCTCGGGGGCCGGCCAGATCAAGAAGTTCGATGCCTCCGATCTGGCCGCGACGATCGCCTGCGAAGTGCCACTCGGTGCCGAGGCGCCCGACTTCGATCCCGATCACTGGTTGCGGCCTAAAGAACAGCGCAAGATCGACGAATTCATCATCTTCGGACTGACGGCGGCGGATCAGGCGCTCGAGGATGCCGGCTGGAAGCCGGAGGACGAGGAATCGCTTTTGCGCACGGGGGTTCTCACCGGCTCGGGCATCGGTGGTCTCCCCGGTATCGAGGAGGCCGCCATCAAACTGCACGAGCGGGGCCCGAGGCGGGTCAGCCCGTTCTTCATTCCAGGCCGCCTGATCAATCTTCTATCCGGCCATGTATCGATCCGATTCGGTTTCAAGGGCCCGAACCATGCCGTGGTCACCGCCTGTTCGACCGGCGCGCATGCGATCGGCGATGCCGCCCGGATCATCAAGTGGGGCGATGCCGAGGTCATGGTGGCGGGCGGTGCCGAGGGCGCGATCTGCCGCTTGGGCGTTGCCGGTTTCGCCGCCTGTAAGGCGCTGTCGACCGGCTACAACGATAGTCCCGAGCGGGCCTCGAGGCCCTGGGACCAAGGTCGTGACGGCTTCGTCATGGGCGAGGGCGCCGGTATGGTCGTCCTGGAAGAACTGGAGCACGCCAAGGCGCGCGGCGCCAAGATCTATGCCGAGGTCAAGGGCTATGGCCTCTCGGGCGACGCGCACCACATCACGGCACCGGCCAAGGATGGCGATGGCGGCTTTCGAGCCATGCAGGGCGCGCTTCGCGATGCGGGTCTGCCGGCGGATGCGATCGACTACGTGAACGCACACGGCACCTCGACCGTGTTGGGCGATGAAATCGAGGTCGGCTCGATCAAACGGTTGTTTGGTGCGCATGCCTACGAGCTTTCGATGTCGTCGACGAAGTCGGCTATCGGCCATCTATTGGGTGCGGCCGGCAGCGTCGAGGCGATATTCTCGGTCATGGCCATGAACGCCGGCGTCGCCCCACCGACCCTCAATCTGGAAAATCCATCGCCCGAATGCGACATCGATTTGGTGCCGCTCGAGCCTAAGGAACGGTCGATTCGCGCCGTGCTGTCCAACTCGTTCGGCTTCGGTGGAACCAATGCTTCGCTGGTGCTGACGCCGGCACCGTGAGCGGCGCCCATGCTGCGCCGCCTCTTCGCATCACTTTTATTGGGGGTCGTCGTTGCCGGTCTGATCGGGGCCGGGGCGCTTCTCTGGGGCTATGGCCGGTATAGTCGGCCGGGGCCGGCGGGAAGCGAGGTTACCGTCGTCTTGGCGTGTGGCGACAGCGTCGCGCGCATCGCCGAGCGCCTGGCCGAGGCGGGCGTTCTCGCCGATCCCGACGTCTTCGTTCTCGCGGCTCGTCTGACCGGGCGGGACCGGCCCCTGAAGGCGGGCGAGTATCGCTTTCCGGCCCGCGACAGCATGGCCCTGGTGCTGGCTCGGCTCAGGGCCGGCCAGACCGTGGTCCGACGACTGACGGTGCCAGAGGGGTTGACCTCCGCCGAGGTCGTCCGCCTGGTCGCCGCCGCCGACGGCTTGGACGGCGAGGTTGGCCCGGCCCCGCCGGAGGGCACGCTGCTGCCCGAGACTTATCACTACGGCTTTGGCGATACACGGGCCGGCCTGGTGGCGCGAATGAGCGCGGCGATGCGGGACGCGGTGGCGGAAATCTGGGCCCGACGCCTGCCGGACCTGGTCTTGGCGACGCCCGAGGAGGCTTTGGTCCTGGCTTCCCTGGTCGAGAAGGAGACCGGCATCGCCTCCGAGCGGGCCCGGATCGCCGGGGTCTTTCACAATCGGCTTCGGCGAGACATGCGGTTGCAGTCCGATCCTACCGTGGTCTTTGCGCTGACCCAGGGTCGGGGCCGCCTGGAACGGCCGCTCAACAGGAACGATCTCGACGTCGACAGTCCCTTCAATACGTACCGCGTCAAGGGGTTGCCGCCGGCGCCGATCGCCAACCCGGGCCGGGCCGCGCTGTCGGCGGCGGTCAAGCCGCTGGCGGGCGACGAGCTTTATTTCGTGGCCGATGGCACTGGCGGGCACGCCTTCGCCCGCACCTTCGACGAGCATCGCGGCAACGTCCGGCGTTGGCGCCGGATCCAGGCCGAGAAACGCCGGGCCGAGTAGCTGCGCTATGGGCCTTCCCAGGTGAAGCTCGCGTAGTGAGCGTTCAGGCCGGCGCTGTTCCAATCGAAGTCGTGGTCCCGGAAGATGCCTTTGATCGCCTTGGCTATGGCGAGGCGGGGGGAAACAAGGTGGCGGACATTGTCGAGCCAGCATTCGCCGCCGTTTTCGCCTTCGATGCCCTCGACCTCGATATCCAGGATGCCGGGTATCTCGGCCCGGCGGTTGCGTCCGTCCGCCTCGAAGCGAATCGCCACGGTCCGTGTCGGCAGGCGGGTCGCCACGGCGGCACCGAGGCGACCCAAGGGGCTGCCGGCTGCACCGGAGAAAATGGTCTCGAGGGCCCGGCGCTCGGCCTCGCCGCCGGCTTCGTCGACATAGACGCCGACCGTCCAGTCGCCGGCGCCCATCGGTCCCGGCGTATAGATCGCAAAGGCCGCATGCAGTCCGTCCAGCTTGGTCTCGCCGTAATGGCCCCGATCGATCCGAAAGACCATGGGAACGTCGCAATGACCTTCGGTCGGTTCCGCCATCGGCCCGCCGGCGGGACTGCGGGGACCGACGATGCAGGGACACAGTATCTCGCAGTTGCAGTTCTCGAGGTATTCGCCCTCGAGGCGCCATGAAGTCGGGTTCGTCATATGCCGTCCTCCTCGTCGTATCGCCCCGGCCGTTCCGGGCTTTCGGCGGTTTCTCGACAGCCCGTTTCAATGGCGAGACTTGTTGTCCGATGGGGCGAATTATATAGTGTCGTCATCACCACCACGCCACAATATATAGCGATAGTCGAGGCGCAACGTGACACTTTCCTCCATGACCGGCTTTGCCCGGGCGAACGGTTCTGACGATCGTTTCAACTGGGCCTGGGAAGCCCGCAGCGTCAACGGCCGCGGCCTGGACGTTCGATGCCGACTGCCGACCGGTCACGACGCCCTGGAAGCGCCGGCGCGTGCCCTGATCGGCCAGCGGCTGACCCGCGGTAGCGTCTCGGTGGCGCTCCGGGTCGAGCGTGCCAACGGCGAGACTTCGGTTCGCGTCAACGAAGAGGTATTGGAGCGTCTTCTGGAGTTGGCCGGGAAGCTCCGTGCCCAACTGCCCGAGGCGACGCTCTCGGTCGACGGCCTGCTCGCCGTTCGGGGCGTGGTGGAGGTCGTGGACGTGGAAGAGGAGGATGACGCCAGACAAGCCCGCGAGAAAGCGATGTTGCGCGATTTCGAGAAAGTAATCGACGAGTTGGCCCAGGTCCGTCGCAAGGAGGGTGCCCATTTGGCCACCGTGCTGGCCGAACAACTGGCCCGGATGGAGGGCCATGTGCTTGCCGCCGGGGCCAGCGCCGCCGCCCAGCCGAGCGCGATCCGAGCCCGCCTCGAGGGCCAGATCGCAAGTCTGACGGAGCGGCCGGAGGGCCTCGGCGAGGAGCGGCTGGCGCAGGAGATCGCGATTCTAGCCGCCAAGGCGGATGTCCGCGAGGAACTCGATCGGCTGGCGGCGCATGTGGTGGCGGCCAGGGAGCTGATCGCCGGCGAGGCCGCGGCCGGGCGGCGGCTGGACTTCCTGGCCCAGGAATTCAACCGCGAGGCCAACACCCTGGTCTCGAAGTCGGCCGACATGGAGCTGACCCGTATCGGACTCGATTTGAAGGCGGTGATCGATCAGTTTCGAGAGCAAGCCCAGAACATCGAATAGGGGACCGAGCGAATGTCCAGGGTCGAGATCCCGCGCCGTGGCCTGATGCTGGTCCTTTCCTCGCCGTCCGGCGCCGGCAAGACCACGATTGCGCGTGACCTGTTGGTCCGGGACGGCAACTTGGAGATGTCGGTCTCCGTCACCACCCGACCGGCCCGGCCGGGCGAGCGCGAAGGGATCGACTATCATTTCATCGATTCGGACGCTTTCGGGATCATGGTCGATCGGCGCGAGCTGTTGGAGCAGGCCAAGGTCTTCGATCACTACTACGGCACCCCCGTCGGGCCCGTCGAGGCGGCCTTGAGCGCGGGCCGCGACGTCCTTTTTGATATCGATTGGCAGGGCACGCAGCAGCTGGCGCAGACCGCCCGCGACGATTTGGTCAGCGTCTTCATCCTGCCACCCTCGACGGCGGCGCTGGCGCGGCGGCTGGAGAGCCGGGCCCAGGACAGCCCGACCGTGGTCGCCCGGCGCATGTCGCAGGCGGCGCAGGAGATTAGCCACTGGGCCGAGTACGACTACATCGTCGTCAACGACGACGTCACCCGCGCCACCGACGAGGTCAACGCCATCCTGATCGCCGAGCGCAAGCGCCGCGAGCGCCAGACCGGCCTGTTGGATTTCGTCAAGCAGCTCCGCGAGGGGCGGTAGCTAATCGAAGGGTGACGCGCCGATGAGCTGACTGGGCAGCCAGATCGATATGGCCGGCACCAGGATGACGATGACGGTCATGGCCAGGTCGGAGAGGAAGAAAATCATCGCGCCACGGAGCACCGTCTGGATCGGGATCTTGGCAATGCTGCTCACGGCATAGAGGTTGAAGCCCACCGGTGGCGTGATCACGCTCAACTCGACGCCCAAGGTCACCACGATGCCCAGGTGGACGGCGTCGATGCCGAGCGCCTGGGAGACCGGGAAGATCACCGGTACGGTCAGCAAAATCATCGCGATGCCGTCCACGAACATGCCCAACACCAGCAAAACGCCCAGATAGCCGAAGAGGAAGGGCAGCGCCGTCAAGTTCATGTCGATGACCGCCTGCGCCATCATCTGCGGCCAGGCCTGGTTGGCCGCCACGAACTGGAATATGCCGACGTTGCCGATCAGGAAGAAGACCACCGCCGTCAGGTTCATCGCCCGAGCCGCGACGGGCAGCAGTTCCCGAAGAAACTGTCCGCGCCGGCTGATGAAGCCGTAGACCAGGGCATAGCCGCAGGCTGCGGCGGCGGCTTCCGTCGGCGTGAACAGGCCGCCGTAAAGGCCGCCCAGGACCAGGACGGGCATGCCGAGACCCGGCAGCGCCTCCACGGTGGTCGCGACCAGGGGCTTGAACTGGAAGGTGCCCGAACTCAGGCTCGGCGTTCGCCAAGCCGCCACGATGATGAGCACGAACATTCCGGCCGCCAGCAGCAGGCCGGGCAAGATTCCGGCGAGGAACAGCCGAACGATGGACGTCTCCGTGGCGACGCCGTAGATGATCAACGACAGGCTGGGCGGGATCAGCAGGCCGATGCCGCCACCGGACGCGACAATGCCCGCGGACATCCAGTCCGGGTAGTTGCGCTTGCGCATTTCGGGGATGGCGATGAGGCTCATGGCCGAGGCCACGGCCACGCTGGAGCCGGAGATGGCGGCGAACAAGACGCAAGTGGTGACGGTGGCCAGGCCGAAGCCGCCGACGATCCAGCTGACCAGCGCTTCGGCGAAGCGGAACAGTTGACGCACCATGCCGGTGCGTTCCATCAGGAACCCGGCGAAGATGAAGAAAGGCACCGCCATCAGGCTGTAGCTGCTCAGGAAGGCGAAGAAGCTTTGGCCGATCGCTCGGGCATCCAGCAGGGGATCGAACAGAATGAACAGCGTGCTGGCCGCCCCCATGGCGACACCGATGGTGAGGCCCGAGCCCAGGAAGGCAAATACGGTGAGCAGCAGTTGCGCCATGAAGTCGTCCTAGGGGCTGTGCAAACGGTCGGCCGATCTGCTGCCGGCTAGAGAACGGGGCCGCTTTCCTCTTCCGCCGCCATCTTCTCCACCAGGACCTCCTTGCCGCGCAGGGCCTGGACCTCCTGGTAGAGCTGGAAGAAAAAGCTGACGGCCATGAGGCCGATGCTGACCAGGAAGATGATGAAGAAGAGCCAGAGCGGAAAGACCAGGCTTTCGGTCATCCGGTTCTGCGAGACCATCAACTGAGCCGCCTCCAGGCCGCGCCAAACCAGGTAACCGCAGAACAGCAGGCCGACGGCGGCGCCCAAGACTTCCAGAGCCCCGGCGATGACGGCGCCGCCCCTGCCGCCCTTGTCGCGCAGCAAGATCAAAAGGATGGTGACGCGCAAATGCGCCTTACGGCTCTGTGCGATGGCGAAATAGAGGAACACCCCGGAGAGGATGATGTAGGTCACCGCATCCTGTTGCCAGGGAAAGGAGACACCGAAACCGTAGCGGCGAACGACCTCCACCACGGCGAGCAGGGCGGGGCCCAGCAAACACAAGGCGGCGACATGCTTCAGGAATCGCTCCTGGAAGATCCGCCAGGCTAGATAGGACTTTTCCATACTCTATTCCGGGAGCTTCCAAACCCGGTTCCGAGAAGTGGGGCTCCCGGTCTCCGGACCGAGACCGGGAGGAACAACCCTACTTTCTCTTCAGCATCTCCCGATAGGGCGAGCAATCGAGGCTCTCCAGCGGATCGGTGCCGGCGGCCAACCGCTTGGAGGCGGCCTTGCCTTCCTTCAGGTAGGTGTCCACCCAGGCGTCCGCCTCGTCCGGCAGCTTTTCCTTCAGGTACTGCGCCACGTTGGTGCCGATGGCGTCCTGCAGTGGCCGTGCCTCTTCCGCGCTGGCCCGATAGATTCCGGCATCGGCGGCGGTGTTCGCCTTGAATTCGCCGATCGCGAACTGGTCGTTGCACCAGCTGATCTTGTCCTGTCTCGCCATGGTTTCCAGCATCAGCGCCCGGAGCCTGGCTTGCGTGTCGCCGTTCAGGCGCTTCCACCAAATCTGGCTGGCACCCACCCAGTAGTTGTCGAAGGCGACCGTGCCGATGCCGGCGATGGTGTAGTAGTTGGTCTGCTCGGTGATCGCCCGCCAGCCGCCGATCGAGGTGATGACGCCGTCCAGGACACCGGATTCCAAGGCGCTCGGCACGTCGCCGAAGGACATCACCACCGGCGAGGCGCCCCAGGAGGCGACCACCGGATTGACGGCCGCGGCAAAGGTGCGAATTTTGCGCCCATTCAGAGAATCCAGGGTCAGCAGCCGTTTCTTGCCCGCCATGCCGAGCGCGAAGCTGAGGTCGGTAAAGCCGAAGGTCTCGATGCCGTGCTTCTCCCTGAGACGCTTCAGCAGCATTTTGCCAGTTTCCAGGTTCTTCAATTCATGCACGGCGGCCGCGGTAGTGAGCACGCCCGGTTGCGATATTATGCTCAGCCAGATGTCCGTGGCGGCGGTCTTGCCGGTGACCAGCCAGCCCATCTCCAGGTTGCCCTCGGTCATCGCCGTCAGGGCCGCCGGATCCTTGTAGAGGGCGCCGGCGAAGAAGAGGCGCACCTCGCTGCCTTTGGGGAATTCCTTCTCCACCTGATCCTTGAACCAGTGCATGGCAATCGCCGTCGGGTGGGGCGGCGGCGGCAGATCGGCGGAGATCCGGATGATCACCTTCTGCAGATCGCCAGCCGCTCGCACCGGGCCGGCCACGAAGATCAACGATGTGAGCGCGAACGTCGCGGCCAGGGCCAACGTCGCTATGGCGCGGAAGCGTTTCGATGTAGCTTTCATGCTTTCCCTCCCCAGGGCGTTATGTTTCAGACTAGGTACCGCGCGCCAAGTATTGCCCCTGGTGAAAACACCGTCAACTTGACGCGTCAAGTTGACGCGCTAGCCGCACCCGACGCGCCAGCTATCCTTCTTGTTCCTCGAGCGCCCGTGCCAGGCGGCAGAAGGCGGCGATGTCGAGTTCCTCAGCGCGGGCGGTCGGTGCCACCTCGGCCGCCATCAGCAGGGCCTCGGGCCGGGCCGTCACCTGCTTCAGGCTCGATCTCAGCATCTTGCGGCGCTGGCCGAAGGCGGCGGCGACGAGGCGTTCCAGCGTGGCGTGGGGCGCGGGTGCCAGCGGCTCGGCCCTGGGTTCTATCCGGACCAGCGTCGAGGTCACCTTGGGCGGCGGCGTGAAGGCCCGCGCCTTGATATCGAAGAGGCAGGCGACCTCGGCCCGCCATTGGGTCATCACAGAGAGCCGGCCATAGGTCTTGCCGCCCGGCCCGGCCGCCAGCCGCTCCGCCACCTCTTTTTGGAACATCAGCGTGAACCGCTCGAAAAGGGGGAGCCGGCCGAGCCACTTCAACAACAGCACCGTCGCGATGTTGTAGGGCAGGTTGGCGACCACCGGCGTCGGTCCCGTCAGGATCGCCGCTTCGTCGAAGGCGATCGCGTCCGCGTCGACGATGGTAAGTCGTCCGGGAGCGGCGGCCGACAGCTCCTCCAGCGCCGCGAGGCAGCGGGAATCGCGTTCGATGGCGATGACGCGGGCGGCCCCCCGGGCGAGCAGCGAGCGGGTCAGGCCGCCGGGTCCGGGGCCGATCTCGAGGACCTCGCGTCCGGCGATCTCGCCGGCGGCGCGGGCGATCCGGTCGCAGAGATTTCGGTCGAGGAGAAAATGCTGGCCGAGCGATTTGCGGGCGCCGAGTTCGTATCGACGGATGACGTCGCCGAGTGGCGGCAGCGCCGCGATCGGGTCGCCGCCGTCGGGCTCAGTCATCCCCGGCCGCGTCGTAGGCGGCGCGGCGCCCCGCGATCTCGTCGGCCAGGCGAAGTGCTGCCACCAGGCTGGTCTCGTCCGCCCGTCCGGTGCCCGCCAGCGCCAGTGCCGTGCCGTGATCGGGCGAGGTGCGAACGATATCCAGGCCGAGTGTGACGTTGACTCCGTGTTCGAAGGCCAACGTCTTGAACGGGACCAGGGCCTGGTCGTGATACATGCAGAGCGCGGCATCGTACCGACGCCGCGCCGCTTCGTGGAACATGGTGTCCGCCGCCACCGGCCCCTCGACGGCGTGGCCGCGTTCGCGAAGCGTCGCCAGTGCCGGCTCGATGATCTCGATCTCCTCGCGGCCGAGATTGCCGTCTTCGCCGCCATGCGGGTTGAGGCTGGCGGCGCGGAGCCGCGGCCGGGCAAGCGCGAAATCGCGGGCCAGCGCACGGGCGGTGATCTCGGCCGTGGCGACGATCGCTTCCGCCGTCAGGCTCGCCAGCGCCTCGCGCAATGCCAAGTGCACGGTGACCGGCACCACCCGAAGCTCGGGCGCCACCAGCATCATCACCGCTCGATCCGCCCCGCAAAGGGTCGCCAGATAGTCGGTGTGTCCTTGGTGGGAAAAGCCCGCCTGGTAAAGCGTCGCTTTCTGGATCGGGTTGGTGACGATGGCTCGGGCCTCACCCGCCCGTGCCAGGGTAACGGCCTTCTCGATCGCCGCCAGCACGGTCTCGGCGTTAGCCGGATCCGGCACGCCCGGCACCGCCGGTCGCGGCAGATGGAGCGGCAGGATCGGCAGGGCCCGCGCGAACACCGCCGCCGCGCCGGCCGGCGTATCGATCTCGACGATCGGAAGCTCGGCGCCGAGTTGGCGCCCGATGGCCCGGATCCGCGCCGGATCGTCGATCAGGAAAAAAGTGGGAAGTCGGTCGGTGACGCGCCGTAGCCATGCCTTGACCGCGATCTCGCCACCGATCCCGGCCGGCTCGCCCATGGTCAGGGCCAGCGGCCTGTCGGCCCCGGTCATCAGCGGTATTCCACCAGGGCGTCGCGCCTCAGGTCGCGAATATGACGCCGGGCGATCTTCGCTATTTCGCGTCGGGTCAACTCGCGAACGACCGAATCCCGGTCCGGCATCTTGATCTCGGGTTCACGGCGTTCACAGACCATCAACAACATCACGCCCGCGGGGGTCGCCACCGGCTCGGAGAAACGACCGACCGGCAATGCCTGCACGACCTTTCGTATGGCGCTGGAGAGCTGGCTGAGCGGCAGGGTGCCGAAATCCAGGTATTCGCCGCCCTTTCGCGCCCCGGCCGCGGCCTCGATTCGCCCACAGTCCGAGACCGAGGCGGCTATTTCCTCGGCTTCCCGGCGACGCTTGTCGATGGCGGTTCGGCCGGCACCCTCGGGCAGCGTAAGCAGCAGCTGGCGCAGGCTGACCCGTGCTTGGCTCGGGTCGGCGGAGAGAAATCGGCGACGTTGATGCAGCTTGATGATGTAGTAGCCGGCCAGGGTTTCGATCGGCTCGCTGGTCGCGTCGACTTCCAGGGTCTGCACCTCGCGGTCGATCTCGGCCGCCATCTGGCCGAGCTTGATCCATCCGACCTGGCCGCCATCGGCCGCGGTGGTACCCCGGCTGAACTGCCGCGCCGCTGCTGAAAAGGGTGCGCCGGAGCGAATTTGCCGCACCAGACCTTCGGCGATCTCCTTCGAGTCCGCGGCCTTTTCGGGGGAATTGATCGGAATGAAGATCTCCGAGATCAGGTATTCGGGCTTGCCGATATCGGCCTCGATCTGCTCCAGCATCTCGTCGACCTCGTCCTCGGCGATCGGCTTCAAGCGGCGGCGCAGTACCTTGGACCAGGAAATCTGTGCCCGGATCTGTGCCAACAGACTGTCGCGGTCGACGCCGCTGGCGCGGGCGAAGTCGTCGAAGCCACCCGGGGCCAGATTGTTTTGCTCCTCGATCCGTCCGATCGCCGTCGCCATTTCACGCTTCGTGACACGGATGTTCAGACGCTTGGCCTCTTGTAATTGTAGTTTCTCGTCGACCAGACTTTCCAACACCTCGGCTTGAAGCCGATGGCGGGTCTCGGGGCTGTCTTCCATCTGTGTCGAGTTGATCACCAAATTCAACCGGAGCACCAGATCGTAGCCGGAGATCACCTCGTCGTTGACGATCGCGGCGATGCGCTGCACGTCCTGCGCCTGGGCCTGTCGGGGCGCAAGCGTCGGTGCCGCCAAGAGGGCGACGGCAAGCAATGTCAGGATCATCATCCGCAGCATTGGAGGCTCACGTCGAAACTTCGCAAGGGACATATCGTGCTGGCATTAACATAGCCTTCCGCCGGCGTCGATTGAACCGGTATCGACCAAACCGCCGACGGGCCCCTCGGTCGGTTCAGTTCAAGCCCTTGAGCACGACGCGGAAATTCAGGTTGGTCGAGGGCTCGATATCGCGGTCGCGCGTGAAGTCGCGCTCGAAGGCGACGTCGAAGATCAAGCACTCGTCCTCGTAGCGCAGCCCGGCACCGGCATTGATGGCGCCGCCGTCGGCGCTCAGGTCGCGCCGGCCCGAGGCCGAAAGGGACCAGTAGCGGCCGAGCCGGGCCCGCGCCGACAGATAGATTTCCTCGCGCTCGTCGATCTGGTCGGCGGTCAAGTCGTTGTCGAAGAAGACGTAGCTGCCGCTGAAGCGAAGCCATTCAGGCCCCAACGAGGCGTAGACTTCGTTTCGGCGCAAGGCGGCGTCATCGGGGTCGATGCGCATCCGGCTCGCCAGATCCAGGTACTCGGCAGGCGATATGGTGAGGGCCGTGACCAGGTCGGAACTCTTCTCGAAGAGGCCGCTGTTGACGTCGAAGTCGTCATCTCCTTGCAAGCGCTGGACTTGGCCGATCGTGAACGAGCTGTAACCGCCGCTTTGCCCATAGACAGACGCCTTGACGCCGTAGTTCAGGCGCAGGCCCGTCTCCAGCCGGTCGAAGCCCGGAAAACGGTTGCGGGTAAAGAGATTGGTGTCGTCGAATTCGACGCTGATGCTGTCTTCGTTGGGTATCTCTGAGGCCTGGCCGTCGTCGGGGCGGTAGACGAGCTGTGCCACCGGCTCGATGAGCTGTCGGACCGTGCCCTCCCGGCGGACGAAGGGATAGCGCCATTCGAGCGACAGCTGCGGCGAGATCCGACCGACGAATCCGTCCTCCAGGGGGTCGCCGAGAACCCCGCCGTCGCCGACGTCGTCGAGCCAGTAGAGGTCGCCGGCGACGCTCGCGGTCATCGTGTAAAGCTCGCCGATCGGACTCGTGTAGGGCAGCTCCCAGGCGCCTCGGGCCGAAAAGCGGGCGGTATCCGTGCCGTCGGTGCGTTGCAGCGAGACGCCGCTCAATTTGAGATCGTAGCGGCTGCCGAAACGGCCAGGCTCGGTGATCAATTCGTAATCTAGAAGCGGTGCCGCCACCGGCGTGGTACCGCTATCGTCCTCTCTTCTGAGGCCTTGGAAGGCGTAGGCACTGGCGTTCGCGTAGCGTCGGCCGCGAAAGCCCTCGATATAGAGATCCGAGGTCAGGGTGTCGGCGTTGGAGAAGCCGTAGCGCCGAAGGTAGGTGTCGTCCGTGGCCCGGTTGGCGTCGAAACCCCAGCGCCAGGTCTCGTCGAGATCGAAGCGACCCTCGGCGGCGA
>PVBE010814605.1_pt1 | contig 32205 bp, 20 predicted proteins | sample 1631181 | NCBI WGS metagenome assembly PVBE01 (sample SAMN08397723, study PRJNA350692) | Marine metagenome, whole genome shotgun sequencing project. | isolation source: water | place: Pacific Ocean | collected 2012-04
CAGATAGCAGCGCCCGGCCACGATCGGACCTCAACGTGCACCGGGCTCGACAGGGGCCCTCAAGAGTGCGGATGGAAGCCAGGGTCCCTGACCGGCTTGACACCGGCTGGTCCTCTCATGGAAGGCCTGAAGGCCTGCGCCACAGAGACCACCCACGCGCACTCCGCGTCTGAAGAATGTCGGCGACGCCATCAGGTTTCTCCTGTCTCCTGACTCCTGCTTCCGGTCTTCTCAGCGAGCACTCGCCCGAGCCACCGTCCGATCTCCTGCACTTCTTCGAGGCAGACCTCGTGCGCCATCGCGTATTTGTGCCACTCAACCCGACAGCCGGCGGCGCGCAACAGCTCGGCGCTGCCTTGCCCGAGTGTGTATGGCACCACCTCGTCATGCTCTCCGTGTGCCTGCAGAATCTCGACCTGATGGTTGGCCTCGCTCGCCTCAGCCGGCAAGGACTCGTGCAACGGGAGATACCCCGACAACGCGACGATGCCGCCCAGCGGGGCGGCATGACGCAGCGCGGTGAACAGCGCCATCGCTGCGCCTTGCGAGAAGCCGGCCAGCACGATCCGCGACGACGGCACGCCGCGGCTGACCTCACTCGCGATCAGTTGCTCGATCGACGCAGCCGACCGCCGGATGCCGGTCTCGTCGTGTCCACGGGCTTTGAGACTGGTGATGTCATACCAGGCGCGCATCCGCATGCCCATATTCAGCGTCACCGGGATGACAGGTGCATGGGGAAACACGAAGCGGATGGCCATATTCGGCGACAGACCAAGCTGCGGAGGTAGCGAGGCGAAATCGTGCCCATCGGCGCCGAGCCCATGCATCCAGATGACGGATGCCTGCGCCGGCCGGTCAGGATTCTGTTCAACGGTCTCGAGCATCGGGATCGTGGAGGTCACTTTGGGCTTTGGCGGGTGTCGACCTTGCTGTGATGGAAGTCGGCGGCGGGCAGTGTCGGAACCGATGCTGGTGAGCCGCCGCCTTCCAACCTCTTCTGCCTTCTGACTTCTGGCTTCTGACGTCTCTGTCAGTGCGTCATAGCGTGCAGAATGAAGTTGATCCCGACGGCGTAGGAGGTCACCGAGAAACGGTAGAAAAATTCGTAGTCTTCACCCTCACGTTCCCAGCCGTCGGCGATATCGGTGTTGTGGGTCATCAGCACCATGAGCCGACCGTGGTCGTCATAGATGCCCCGCACGTGTACCTCTTCGCTCTGAGGGCCACGCTCGGACGTGCTTGTCCCACCCACCCGCCTGAAGTGCTGAATCGACGGAACTTGAGGCACCTTCGCGACATCGAACATACCGTGATGAATCGGGTCCGACAACGGGATGTCGACAATGGGGAATTGTCCGGGGGGCAGCACCTTGCCAATCTCGCTTGCCCATTGCTCCCAGGCGAACGGGCCCCAGAAATCGTCGACCCACAGGAACCCGCCCTTGCGCAAGTAAGTACCCAGGTTGTCGACCTCCTCCGAACTGAACCAGACGGTGCCGACGTCCGACATGAACAAGAACGGATAGTCATAGAGCAGCGGGTCGGTCAGTTCGACGACGATATGGTCCGGGTTGTCACGGTGATCCATTCCGACCGGCGTGTGCGTGAGCTCAGACAACCTGATCGTGAAGTTGATGTCGGCGTCCGGGTAGTCGGTGTACCACCCCTGGCCACCTTGCTCGCGATGTGTGCTCTGATAGAGCCCGCGCGTGAAGGTGAAGAGGCGATGGGTCGGTTCCCCGTCCGGAAACCTGGGTGGCATGCGTGACCAGCCCCACCGCTGCGCGGAGACCGCCGTCGCGCCAAGCAGAACCGCCACAACGGCGCAGGCGAGCATCCGCCTGACGATCTGTCGCCGACTGAACCGTGCCGCGCAAGTACTCATGGAACCAGTTCGGGTACGTCTCGCGAGAAAAAAAACGCGGCGGGAAACCCGCCGCGTTTCACTATCCATCTACCGGGCCGATCACCCCGAGCTAAAGACGGCGAAGCCCCCGATGATCTTTTGACTCCTGCCTTCTGACTCCTGCCTCCCGTAGAACACTCCGCCTCACTGCCCCTCGGCCAGCGACTTGAAGTACTCGTCGATCAGATCGCGGAACCCGGAGGGCACCTCGTCGCTTCCAGCCAAGTACAGCTCCTCGCTGTCTCCGTCCACCTCGCGACGCAGCCGATACTCGAACCGCTTCAGCTCTTCGAGCACGAAGGATTGCATCCTTGCGATCTCGTCCACGTCCTGATAGGCCCGCGGATCGTCGAGCGCGCGCAACGCCTGGATGATGTCGCTCAGGTCACCCACATCGCCGAGGTTCTCGGCGCGTAGTATCCGCTGTAGCTCCTGCGCCTCCGCCCCGCGCTCCCGGAAGTCCCGCTGCCACTGCCGGATGTCTCGCGGGTCGAACCGACCACCAAAGCGATCGCCCGGCCCACCGGCAAACGGTCCACCAAAGGCGTTGCCGCCGCGTCCGTCAGCGCGCTGGCCGCCCTGCTGGCCACCGCCCTGCTGACCCTGTTGGCCTTGCTGGCCTTGCTGGCCCTGCTGGCCCTGTTGGCCCTGTTGGCCCTGCTGGCCCTGCTGGCCCTGCTGGCCCTGCTGGCCCTGCTGGCCCTGCTGGCCCTGCTGGCCCTGCTGGCCTTCTTGCCCCTGCTGGTTGGCCGCTTGCTCGCCACCCTGCTGGATCCGCTGCTCGAGGGATTCGAGCGACCGCATCAAATCCCGAGTCCGGTCGAGCGCCTGCTCGAGTCCGGTACCCTGGGAATTGCCTACCGCATCGGCGGCTTCGGCCAGTTGCCGCTGGAGGTCACCGATGTCACCACCGATCTCCTCCTCGAACTGGCGGGCATACTCCGGCGAGCGGGCACGGACGAGGCCACGGGAGTATCGGATCTTCTCCTTGAGCTTGCTCTCACGAATGCCGTTCGCCGCATCCTGCAACGCGCGCGACGCGTCGCGCTCGTCGCGACGGAATTCGGCCGAGGTCGAATCGAGCTCCCGCTCGAGGTCGGCCACCTTCGCCTCCATCTCGTCCTTGCGCTCTGTCAGCCGGCGGACGCGGTCTACCCGCTCCTGGTCCGACAGGCCTTCCAATCCGGCAACCTGGTTGGCAATGTCCGATTCTTCCTGGGCAAGCTCGTCCGCCCGCCGCTCCGCATCTTCGATGTCACGGGCCAGACGTCCGCTCTGCTCGCCCTGTAGCTGGCGTTGCACTTCGCGCAACCGGTCGAGCGCCGCCCCCGCTTCGGCAAAGCCCTGATTGTCGGCGTTCGCAGCCGCTTGGCGCATCGCGTCAGCCGCTTCCTGGAGACGCCGCGCCGCCTGCATCATCTGGGGCGAGTTCTGCTCCCGCGCCAGCCGCTCGAGCCGTCGGGCCGCCTCTTCGGCCTCCTCGGCCAGAGCGCGCTGGGCCGCGCCGCCACCGGCTTGCGCCGTCTGCCCGCCGCGGGCCCGGCGACGCTGCCGTTCCGCCTCTTGCTCCTGTCGACGCGCCAGCTCCTTGAGACGCTCCATCAGCTCGTCAACCTGGTTGTCGGTGGTCTGCTGCTGTCCGCGCTGCACCGTCTCGTACTGGTTCTGCAGCTTGTCGAGCTCGAGCTCGAACAGGTCCGCCAGGTCCTCGGCGGCGTTCTGGCCGCCACCACCACCACCACCGCCGCCGCCGCCCTGCTGCACCCGCACCTCGTCGTAAGCCTCTTCGGCCCGCTGCAGGTGCTGCAAGGCACGCTGCTCGGCCGGCAGCGCCGCATCCTCGTCCTGCCCCTGCAGCGCGTTTTCCGCCGCTTCCATCTCGGTGGCTGCACGCGGGAGAATTGCGAGAATCGACCGGAACGCCGGGTCGGCCGGCATCACCCGACTGTTCATCCGGCGCAACAGTGTCTCGACTTGTTCGCGCAGCCGGCCCTGGGCCAGCGTCAGAAACACGAGATTCTCGCGATACTCCTCCTCGCTGAAGGTGTCGCGGTCGCGAATCACATTGAAGGTTGCCGAGATGACCTGGCGTTGCGCCTCGGAGAGGGCGCGGGCGTCGCCGCCACCGCCGCCACCACCACCGCCGCCGCCGCCCTGAGAGTCGGCGGCTCGGAAATCGCGGCGAAACGCCCGAATCTGGACGAAGTAGAGGTCGCTCTTGACCACCCGCTCGGCGCCGTCCTGGTTGTCCCCGGCGCTGCCGTAATAGGAGATGAAGTCGCCCGGCTCGAGCTCGAATTCCTCGAGAAAGAAGGTGTAGCTGCCCGAGAACTCCTTCAGCCCACCCTCCTCCGAGTCGAACAGGCTCACGGTCTCCTCCGGCCCGCCGTTGACCGAGTAGGTCAGACTGAGCGACCGGACGCCGAAGTCGTCGTCGGCCCGCGCCTCGAGAAATACCTCTTCAATCGCGCTCGCCGTAGAGTCGCGACCCGGCTTGACGAACATGACGGATGGCGGCTGGTCGGTCAACACGTCGATCGTGTACTGGGGCGACGCGCTCACCAGCTCGCCGCTCGGCCCCTCCATCTCGATCTGATAGAAGCCATCCTCCTCAACCGTGAAGCTGGCTGTCAGGACCCCGTCCTCGCGGCGGGTCATCGGCGCCGCGTTCGTCTCGTCGAACACCAACCGGCCGGCCGGCGTATTCATCGTCGGGAACGCGCGCAACCGCACCTCGGTGCCACGCAGCACGGCGATGTCGCCGCCGTCCTGAATCAACCGAGGCTCGAGCCCCGTATAGGCGGGGAAGTGATACTCGAGCTCGAGGTGCTCGACATAGGGCAGGTCGATGACGTCGAGGGTGAACGTCTCAGAATTGACGCTGTCGGCCTCGACAAAGTAGCTGGTCTCGTCACGGATATCGAACAGCACCGTCTCGAACCCACCAGCGAGCCCCGCCTCCCCTTCCTGCGGGATGAGCGGAATCTGCTCGAACGGTGCGCTCGGACTGGTGCGCATGAACAAGTTGACGTCGCCGGTCTGGAAACCAAGCAACTGGGCGGTGACATTCAGGTCGGATCCGCGCGCGATGGTCGCGTCGCCCGGCAACACTGCGATGCTATATGGGCTCGCGGCCTGGACACTCCCGGTCGGGGTCATCAGCGCGGACGCGCCGAAACGCAAATAGGACGGTCCCAGGATGAAGGCGAGCAGCGCCGCCGCCGCCACCACGGCGAGGTAGCTGGACGAGCGCCGGATCTTCTCGCGTTCCACCGCCGATCCCCAGTCGAGCACGCGGCAGTGCTCCACGGCAGACTGAATGAGTCGCTCGACGAGCGCCGGCGAGTAGTTCGGATTCCCGGTCTGCTCCCCGCGCTTGGTTTCCTCGAGCGCGCTCAGCACCGCCGCCTGAAGCGATGGGTCGTGCTCTTCCAGATAGAGCGCCACGCGCTCGTCGGGAATCGCGTGCATCAGCGGACGGACCAGGAACCAATACACCAGCCCACCCAGCGTCAAATAGGTCAGGGTCCGAAAGGCGATGACCGACGCGGCAGAAAACTTGAAGAACTCGAGTCCGTATGACGAGATGAGAAACGCGGCCAGACCGGCCGCCAGCACCACGGCGATGCCGCGCAGCGCCACACGCAGCCGCCACCGATTGCGCACGCGCCGTATGACATCGAATAGGTCGTTTCGGCCGCCTGATGACGATGACCAGGAGTTGCTCAGCATGGTTGGCCTCACTCTAGGTGGGATGGCCTCATCTTAACGTAAATCGTGTACTCTCGGGCTACAGGCTACAGAATTTGGCACGGGTGAATGGATGCCGGCAACGCCTTCCGGCTCATTCTGACTTCTGACTCCTGACTTCTTCGTCTCACTCGTCCGCATCCAGCTCCGTCCGCGACAACCGGTTCGACACGACGGTCTCACTGGCCAGGAACCCGAGCGCGCCGATCAGCAGATACCACCACAGGGTTTGACGTCGTTCCAGGTCGTCCGGTTCGAGCTCTCGCTCCGCGGTGACCGACCGATCGCCAGCGGCGCGTCCGGTGGCGGCCGCGACCAGCTCCTGTGGGTCGACACGTTCCAGATTCGACTCGGCCAGATCGACGTTCACCGCCACCGTCACGGGCGTGCTGTCGGCGGCATCGGTGTCGCGAATCTCGTAGAAGCCCTGCTCGACCAGCTCGATGAACCCGGCCCGCCCGTCGCTTCCCACCGTCGCGCGGTCCTCCGACGGGTCGCGCACCACCAGGTTCCCGCCGATCAGGTCGAGGTCCGCCGCACCGGGATACTGCGCCAGGTCGAGCACTTGACCCGCCGTCAAGTACGGGGTCGGCGAGCTGTACTCAGCCAGATACTCCACCACTTTGTGCACAAACGGCAGAAAGGTTCCCTGGCGCACGAAGTCGTTCCAGAAGTCGTCGAGGGTCGAAGTCCAGACCAGCACGCGCCCTGCACCGAATGCTTGTTCGGCCATCGCCGTTTCGCCATTGTCGAACCGTGCGAGCACCGCGGTCTCTGGACCCACGTCGAACGGCCGGTACCGGAAGAAGCGGGGCGCCGTCAGATCGCCGCTCCGGGGCGCATCGAACACGTCGAACACAGGATGACTGTATTCGATAAAGCCGAGCGCGCCGCCACGGCCATCTCTGTCCGCCGGCGGGTCCATCGTGCCAGGCAGCAGCTCGAGATTGTCGCCCGGCCAGCGCACCCGCTCACCCAGGGCGACCCAGAGTCCGCCGCCGTCCTCGACGAACCTCGTGATCGCGGCGCCGATCTGACCGCCCGGCAGCCCAACATCGTTCAGCACCACCACCGACGCCGCCGCCACGTCGTCGGTGGTCACCTGGTCAACCGACCGGGTCGTGACAGTGAATGACGGGCTCGTGCTGGTCGCCAACGCGGCACGCAGATACAGGTTCGCGTCGGCGGCGCCAGGGCTGCCAACAATGAGCACCGGCACGACGTCGCCCGGTGCCACCGTGAAGTGGAAGACATCGTCGTGCGGCAACGCGTCCGCCTCGGCGCGCACGGAAATTGGCATCGCGGTATCTTCGAGCGTGAACGGCGCGAACGTCAGTGTGGCCGAGCTGTTGGCCTCGACCTCCACCGGCAACGACTCGAACTCCTGACCGTTCAGCTCGAGCGACACTTGCAGATTCTCAACCGTCGCGTTGCCGCGGTTGGCGAGCCGGGCGGTGACGGCCGCGCGCTCCCGTCCCGAGAAGAAATCGCGTTGCACCGAGGCGCCGGCAACGCTGATGTTCGGCGTCTGGTCTTCATCCGCTACCGACACCGGTGTCAGCACGGTGCCGGGCGGCAACAGCGTGTTCGCGGCGCTGTCGACCCCGACACGCTGGAAGTCGGTGATGAGAATTGCCTCGAGCAGCGGCTCGTCCGAGTCCTCGAGAATTCCCTGCGCGAGCTGCAACGCCGGGCCATAGCGCGTCGTGCCCGCGCTGAGCTCCGCATCGTTGATGGCTGCAAGCAGACTGGCCCGGTCTGTCGTGGACCGCGCTCCCGACTGGGCACCACTGTCGAAGAAGATGACCGTGGCCTGGTCATCCGGCGCCAGATCGCGCACCACGCCGCGGGCGGCGTCACGCGCGCGATCCCATCGGTTGCCGTACCCCATGCTGTAGGACCGGTCGACAAGGACAACCACCTCGCGCGACCCGCCCGTTGCCGCCACCAGCGCGGCCGACTGGAAGAACGGTCGCGCAAAGGCCGCGATGAGCAACGCCAGGGCAGCGCACCGCAGCAGCAGCAGGAGCCAGTGCCTGATCCGCTGACGGCGAAGCGAATGGAACGGGATCTTGCGCACGAACATCAAAGAGGGGAACTCGATGACCTCGGTGCGCTGGCGCTGGATCATGTGAATCAGCACCGGCACGCCGAGTGCCGCGAGCGCCGCAAAGAAGAGCGGGGTCAGAAAAGACATCAGCGCGCCTTCGTCAATTTGTGACGCATCGCCAGGTACTTGAACAACGCGTGGTCGAGCGGAACCTTGGTATTCAGAAACGCATAGTCGATCCGGTTCTGGCTACAGAGCTGGCCGAGCGCCTCGATGTGGTCTTGAATCAGCTGCCGATACTGGTCCCTGAGCTTGTCGGGCACAACCGGAATGGTCCGGCCGGTCTCCAGATCTTGAAAACTGGTCGAATCGTCGTAGGGAAAATCGACCTCGGCGGGGTCGAGGACATGAAACATGATCACGTCGTTGCCGGCGAACCGCAGCGGCTTGACGGCATCGAGGATCTTCTCCGGCTCGTCGTAGAAGTCGGAGATGATGACCAGGATGCTGCGCCGCTTGAAGAACTCTGTCGCCTTGAAGAGCGGCGGACCCAGCGCGCCCGGGCGTCCGGCGACCATGCGGTCGAGCGTGTGCAGCGTCACGTCGAAGTGCTTCGCCGAGGGCGGCACACGCTCCACGATGTCGTCGTCGAACGTCACGATCCCTACCCGGTCCCGCTGCTTGCTGCTGAGATAGCTCAGGCACGCCGCAAGAAACCGACCGTAGTCGAGTTTCGTGAGACCCCGGCTCCCAAAGCTCATCGACTTCGACACGTCGAAGAGCACCGAGAAGTTCGTGTTGGTGTCCGCCTCGAACTGCTTGACGTAGAAACGGTCCGTCCGCGCGAACAGCCGCCAGTCGATCCGCCGGATGTCGTCGCCAGGCATATAGCCGCGGTGCTCGGCGAAGTCTATCGAGACCCCGAGATACGGCGCCTTGTGGAGTCCGTTGATGAACCCCTCGACGACGAAACGCGCCGCCAGCTCGAGGCTGCCGACACGGGCCAGCACCTTCGGGTCGATGAACCGTGCGCCGGGCGAAGTGGTCGCAACCGTGGTCATGAGTTCAGGCGGCTACATCTGCGACACCGGCACCGGGACGACGTCGAGCAGCTGGTCGATGATCTGGTCCGTCGTGATGCCTTCCGACTCGGCGTGGAAGTTGAGCAGCACGCGGTGACGGAGCACCGGGTGGGACAGGGCGCGGATGTCGTCGAAGCTGACGTGGTAGCGGCCCTCGGTGAGCGCCCGAGCCTTGCCACCGAGAATCAGATACTGCGCGGCGCGGACACTGGCGCCGTAGGCTACCCACTTGGCAAACTCGGGGGCCCCGTCCCCCTTCACCCGGCTGGTCCGGGCCAGGCTCAAGGCGTAGCGCATGACCGCCTCCGACACCGGCACCTTGCGCACGAGCCTCTGGAACTCGACCAGATCGGCGCCGGTCACCGGACGTTTGTAATCCGGATCCGACAACCCGGTCGTCGTACGCACAACCTCCAGCTCTTCGTCCTCGGGTGGATGCTCGATGACGATGTGGAACATGAAACGGTCGAGCTGCGCCTCCGGGAGCGGATAGGTGCCCTCGAGCTCGATCGGGTTCTGGGTGGCGAAGACGAAGAACGGCTCTTCCAGCGTGTAGGTCCGGCCCATCACCGTCACCCGGTGCTCCTGCATCGCCTCGAGCAGCGCCGACTGGGTCTTGGGCGGTGTCCGGTTGATCTCGTCGGCCAGCAGGATGTTCGTGAACACGGGTCCTGGCGCAAAGACCATCTTGCGCCCACCGGTCTCGGCGTCTTCCTGGATGATGTCGGTGCCGGTGATGTCGGACGGCATCAGGTCGGGGGTGAACTGGATGCGGGCGAACTTCAGGTCGAGCACCTGTGCCATCGTCTGGATGAGCAGGGTCTTGGCCAACCCGGGCACACCGATGATGAGGCTGTTGCCACCGACGAACAGCGTCAGCAACGTCTCGTCGATGACCTGCTGCTGGCCGATGATCGTCTTGCGTAGCTCGATGAGGATCTGCTGACGGCCGGCTTTCATCCGGTCGGCCAAGGCGATATCGTTCTCGTTGTTCAGGTCGGTCGGTTGGGTCTCGAATGGGTCCACTGTGCGGCTCTCCTTACCGGTAGCAAGGCCCTTCAGGGCCGCCGTTGTTGCTGCTCCAGGCCGCCCACCCCGCGGGTCAGCCCGTCCGCGGGTCTGAAGACCCGCGGCTACTCTGAGCGCACTTCAGTGCGTTAGCGCATACATGATGTAGTTCACGCCCAGCTTGAACGCTGCTTCAATCTCGTGGGGCTCTGCCCCACACCCCGGCTCAGTCGCTCGCGGGGCCCCGACGCCCCGCTCCGCTCCGTCGCCGGCGCGCACGTGCGCGCCAGGCGTTCAAGCAACCTAGTCATCGTTAATGTGTCAACGCATACATAATGTAGTTCACGCCCAGCTTGAACGCCTCGTTCGAGAGATCGATCGATATCCAGCCCGTGTCGGCCCACTCCCAGGAGTCGCCGATGTCGTTGTTGTGGTTTGCCACCGACAGCAAGCGCCCGTTCGGGTCGTTGTCTTCGAACAGCCCGAAAAAAATCGGAATGTCGCCCCGGTACACTTCGTCGTAGACCAGCGAGTCGATATCGAAGAACGAATGATAGACGGGGTGAGTCGCGTCGAGCTCGATCCAGCGGAGGTCCGGGAACACCTTCCGCATCTGCTCTTCCATGTTGAACCACATGAGGTCGCCGTGAAAATCGTCGAAGATCAGAAACCCGCCCTTGAGCAGGTAGTTCCGCAGCCCGACCGTTTCCGCCTCTGTCAGGCTCCAGTACCCCGGCTCGGACATATAGGCAAATGGGTATCTGAACAGGTTCGGATCATCGAACATCAGGATGACGCCGCCGTCCTGCCCCATGTAGGGGTCGACGAGGGTGATCGACTCGAGAATGCGCATCAGGTTCCGCTCGGCCGTCGGGTAGTCGTGGGCCCAGGGCAGATCCTGTCGATACGCGAAGCCGCCCCCCGCGTATCCGTCGGTGTACCGGATCCGGGCAAAGACGAATCGGCCATCGTGGCGATTCGGCCCCCCCACGGGGTCGGCGACTGCGCTGCCGCCGATCGACGCCATCGCGCCACCGACCAGCAGCACGACGACCGCCAGGGCAGGTCCGCGCCGTTTCATGGGCGCCGTCATCGGGTTCCTGTAAGCAGCCATCTACTCTCTACGGCTCGCGCGGAGGCTCGGCCACGCTGTCTTCCATCTCCCGAATCTCGCGGCCCTTGAGCGCCATGGCGACGAGCAGCTTCTCCATCTCGGCCTGGTAGATGGCCTCATCCGTCCCGCCCCTGGTCGCCTGCAGCCCCTCAATCTGCTCCTGAATCTCGAGCCGCTCCTGATAGAGCGCGCGGAGCGCCGGGTCGTCCGGCAGCCCGGCGATGCCGGTGCCTGCGCCCGCGCTGATGAACACCGTGCGTGCCATCGCGCCGTCGGTCGCCGACTCCAATGGGTCCGGTTCCCGTGAACCCTCTCCGTCGCCGTTATCGTCGAGCAGCGCGTGCTCGGTCTGCAACCGCCCATCCGACTCGTAGACACGCGCCACCTCCGCGGCGGCGTAATCGAACGCTTCGAGCACCGACACCCGGCCATCCTTGTTCTGGTCGGACTCCTCCTCACCGCCGGCGAACGCCTCGACGAAGTAGCCGCCAAACACCGTGGCGTTCCACTGCCCGCCGCTGCGGGTCGCCGTCACCACCGTGCGGCCCTCGCCAGAGAGCGCCTCGATGAACCCGCCGCTCGCGGTCGCCGCATTCACGAACGCCACTTGCTGCGAACCCAACGGCTCGAGGAGCCGCGCGTAATCCTTGGCGGTCAGGTCGCGCCCCGGCAGGTTGAAGCGGGACTCGCCACGGTCGTAGCTACCATGGCCGATCAACAGCACCAGGACGTAATCGTCGGGCTGTGCCCGCTCGGCCAGGTCGGCAAACGCTTGCTCGACGTTTTCCTGGGTCGATCGATTGTCGATCCGCGCCGGGTCGGCATCGGTCTTCTCGGCCAGGTAGGTCACGTTCTCGGCCGGCAGCTCGTAGCGGTCGGTCGCCGCATCAAGAAGCGTCGTCGCCCATGTGTGAAACTCCTCGGCGAAAGCGGGATCGCCGCTGAGGCCCGTGATGACGAGGATGTGGGTCTGTTGCGCCGCCACCGGCGCAGCGAGCAGCGACAGCATCAGCAGAAGCACGAACGGCGGGACCCCACGGCTCATGCCAGTCCCCGCGAACGCCGATAGCCCCACTCGCCAAGGACCAGAACGAAGAAGAGCAGCAGCAGCACCGGCATGTCCCACAGGTCCCGCTCCTCGACCACCGTCACGCCGCCACCCACCGTCTGGATGTCGTCGACGAGCGAGTCGACGGTATCGCTGGTGTAGAACCGGCCGCCCGTCTCGTCGGCGATCCGCTCGAGCAGGGGCGCCCGCATCGTCGAGTCGTAGTACTCCGAGTCGCTCGGCGCGACCCGGAAGTAGGCGGTATCGCTGCCCAACAGCTCGTCGTCGTTGGTCGCCTCCACCCGCACTTCGTAGAGCCCTTCCTTGCTCGGCGTGAAGTTCGAGGCGTACTCGCCGTCCCTGTCGGCGGTCCAGTCCATCGGCACCTCGATGAGCTCCTCGTCCGGGTCGATAATCCAGGCCGACACCTGGCTCGTGTTGATCTCCTCGTAATTGGCGTCGTCGACCTCCGCATCGAGTGACACCGTCTCGTCGAGCTCCACGCGGTCTTTGGGCACCTCGGCCACCACCTGGTCGGGTACGCCGTCGACCATCCAGCGCAAGAGACGCCGCCACAAGATTTCGTGCGTCTGATCGTCGACCGGGATGTCGGCGTGCATCTGCCACATCCAGGAGTCCTGCACCGGGAAGGCGAGCGACTTGCCGGCACCGTAGCGCTGGAACGCCAGGACCACCAGCGATTCGTCTGCGCTCGTCAGCAGCTCAGTTGCTCCCGGCTTCACTTCGCCGATCGCGTTCACCAGGGTGATCGGCGGCAGCTCGGCCCACCGCGCCCCGGAGGCCTCCTCGGTGTCGGCGATCTGGGTGGCCGGATGGGTGGCGCCGGCCCGCGTCGGCCGTACTTCGGTCTCGACGAAGAAGCTCGACTCGCCGTCGACGGCGCTCTCGTCGAGCACCACCGGCAACACGTCGGCCACCGGGGTCCCCGCGTAGCCACCCTCGGCATACGACCGCTGGCTCCCGAGCATTAACAGACCGCCGCCACGCTCGCTGACGAAGTCGGCGATCATGCGAAGTTGATCGGGCGTGAAATGATTCGCCTCGATGCCGCCCAGAATGAGGGCGCGATAGCTGAATAGCTCTTCTCGTGTTCGGGGGAACTCGAGCAGGTCCTCGGCGTCCTCGACGCCCATACGCATGTACTTGTTCTCGGCGGTCCGCTGCAGCACGGCGAGCTGCAGGTTCTCGTCGTCGGCCACGGCCCGACGCAGGAACTTCACCTCCCAGCGAGGCTCGCCTTCGAAGTACAGAATCTTCTCGCGCTTGTCCTCGACGACGATCAGGGCATTGCGCACGTTGTTCTGCGTCACCATCTCGTCGGGCTGCGGCGCGATCCGGAAGCTGAACAGCCGCGGGCCGGCGTCGGAGGCGGTAAATCTGACCCGCACCGTCGTCGGTTCGCCGTCGGCGGGCAGGGTCACTTCCTCGTCGGCGACAATCCGCCCCTCGTCCTCCACCTGCAGGGTGACGTTCTCGCCGCGATACCCGGTCTGCGCCACCACCACGTCGACCACCAGCGAGGCCCCCTTCAGTACCGACCGTGGCGTGTCGACCCGACTCAACTGGATATCACGCGAGTACTCCTCGCGCCCGAGCCCGACGGTGAACACCGGCACGGCAGCCGCCTGCAGCGGCAGCAACGCGTCGGCCAGCGGGTCGTCGGCATTGTCGGCTCCATCGCTGACCACCACGAGCCCCGACAGCGGGACACCGGCCAGCTCCTCGTGGGCGCGCGTGAGCGCTTGGCCGAGATGCGTCTGCGTGCCGTCGTAGGTCACGTCAGCGACAGCCTCGATCCGGTCGGTGGACGACGAAAAGCTGAAGAGCCGAAGCGCAAACCGGTCTGCGAGCGCGGCCAGCAGGGGACCTTCGGCGGCGTCGAACTGCTGGGTGACAAAATCGGCGCGCGTCTCGCCGTCACGGTCGGCGATCTGCATGCTGCGTGAGTCGTCGATCAGCACGCCGAGGAAGTTCTGCTGCGCCACGACCTGGGACAGCACCAACACCGGCCGGAACAGACACAGGAGCAACACGGCCAGGATTGTGAGGCGGATGCCGATCAGCACCGCGCGGTCGACCGGGCGGCTATTCGCGCGTACCTGCAGGTAGGTGCGGAAAGAAACGACCCCAACCGCCAGAACCGCCACGACCGCGAAATAGGTCGCGGTCGTGGGCCGAAAGGCGAGGTCCCCTTCACCAAAGACGATGGGCCGATACTTGAAAAGAAACTCGAACAGCGATTCGAACATTGAACGCCACAACCAGGCCGCCGGCATCGCGACGCGGGCCCCCAGACCCGCTCGCGGTAGCCCCGACCGGGCTCCCAGACTCTAGTGACTCATCGCGTACACGATGATATTGACGGTGATCTCGATCGCATAGGTCGAGTAGCGCAACGGGTAATAGGGGTGCTCGGCCCACTCCCAAGCGTCACCGATGTCCGTATTCCAGTTGATGATAACCATCAACCGGCCATCCTCGTCGAAGATGCCGCGCACATGCGGCACGACGCCGTCCCGTTCCCAGGTTCGTGCCCCTCGTTGCGCGTTGCCGAGGTTCGGGACCTGGACGATCTCCTCGATGTTATAGACGGTGTTGAAGATCGGATGGTCGAGCGGAATCTCGACAATCTGATACTCGGGCAGCACCCGTCTGATCTCGGTCTCGAAGTTCTCCCACTCCCAGGTTCCCCAGAAATCGTCGATCATCAGGAACCCGCCGGCCAGCAGATAATCGCGCAGCCCCTTCACCTCCGACTCGGTCATGTACATGTTCCCGACCTCGAGGGCATAGAGGAACGGGAACTTCCGGACGTTCGGGTCGTCGAGCTGAATCGCGTTCTCGAGCTCGTAGGCGTCGAGATCGACGAGTCGGTCCAGGATGGTCAGAAACTGCCGGTCGGCCTTCGGGTAGTCGGTTGCCCAGGCGCCCCAACGGCGTCCACCGCCGTTGTAGATGGCGCGGGTAAAGAAGAACTCGCGGGCATCGGCGCTCGGCCGCGTGAGGGTCGGCCTGACGTCTTCGCGGCGAAATATGGCCTGGCTCTGCACGGACGTTTCCACCGTGACGCGCTGCGCCGGCCCAACCCGCTCGGCCGCCCACAACGCTCCCCACCCGGCGCTGAAAAGCACCGTCGCGATCACACCCGCCCACACGAAAAACCGTGGCCGCAAGCAACTGCTCCAAGGGAAATGGCCCATCAGGAGTCGGTCGTATCGGCGCCCCAGCAGGGGTCCAATGGCAGCATAGCACAAGCCGGAACGCCTGCAACGACCGGTCATCTGGGCTGGTCGGCATCCTCCCGACAACGGGAATCGGCTCGTATCGCCGCGATGATGCGCCAGAGGTCCTCGTCGGGGAACTGGCCACCGAAGCTCAGCATCCGGGTATCCGGCACTCCGCTCTGGATGACCCGAAACAGATCGGCGTCGGTGTCACCGTGCCACCACTCGCAGTCGAACAGATCGGGCGCATCGGTGTTTCCGCCCTCCGTCATGGCATGGCAATAACCGCCGCACACCGCATCGAGCAGCGCCCGCCCCTCGGCGACCGCTTCGGCATCGCCGGCAAACGGGTTTTCCTGAGGCTGCTCGGCGCGAGACAGACTCGCGCCCGCCGCCAGCACCATCAAGCCGAACAGCACGCTGCCGACCGTGCGGATCATTCTTCCCCCAGCGCGAACACCAGCAGGGAGCTGCCGAGCGGCGTCGACGGCGGTTCTCCGCTGACCTGCTGGACGACGCCGCTGCCGCCGGACCCGACAGCCAGATACACGGTGCCGTCCAGCTCGTAGGCGACTGGATGGCTCCGTATCCCCGACCCGGTGTGCATGCGCCACACCTCGTCGCCGGTCCGGGCGTCGAAGCCCAGAATCTCACCATCGGCGTTGCCGGTCACCACGAGCCCGCCGGCCGTGCTCAGCACGCCGGCCATCATCGGATAGGCGTCGCGATACGTCCATCGGGTCTCGCCGGTCGCCAGGTCAATTGCGCTCAGGTGCCCGTACGCCTCGCCGTTGTTGTTGTCGACCCCGATCGGCGCCCCACCGAAATACGGGATGCCGGGACGCAGCACCGCCCGCGCCTTGCGGAACAGCATGCAACTCTCGATGACCGGCACGAACGCCACCCCCAGATCCGGATTCACCGCGCTGGCGTAGGCGGCGTTGTTGCCCCCGGCCAGACCGGGACATACCCGCACCTCCGGGTTTTCCGACGGCATCATCGCCGGGTCGACCGTCGCCCGACCGTCGGCGCCCACCGTTCCCCAGTTCACCTGGTGGGCGTACTGCGTGGCCCGGAGGAACCGGCCGTCACGGCGGTCGAGCAGATAGAGATAGCCGTTCCGGTTGGCCTGCGCGAGCGCCGGCACCAACTGACCGTCGACGTTCACGTCGACCAACCAGGCTTCCGAGTTTCCGTCGTAGTCCCAGACGTCGTGCTGTGTGAACTGAAAGTGCCACTTGCGCTCGCCGGTCGCAGGGTCGAGGGCCAGGACCGAGTCGCTGTAGAGGTTGTCTCCCAGCCGGCCATCGCCGTTCCAGTCCGGGCTCGGGTTCCCCGTGGTCCAGAAGAGCGTGTCGGTCTCGGCATCGTAGGCGCCGGTCGACCAGGTGGCCCCGCCGCCGTTGAGAAACGACTCGCCGGACCAGGTCTCGACCCCCGGCTCGCCAGCGGCCGGAATCGTGTAATGTCGCCACCGCCGCTCACCGTTTCGCACGTCGTAGGCGTCGAAGTACCCCCGCACGCCGTACTCGCCGCCCCCGACCCCGATCACCGCCAGGTCGCCGACCACCAGCGGCGCCGATGTCGCGCTGAACCCGGCGGCATGGTCGTCGATCGTCGCCTCCCACGCGATCTCTCCCGTCTTGCGGCCAAGCGCCACGAGCCTTGCATCGAGCGTCGCCATCATGACGACGTCGCCCGCAATCGCGACCCCGCGGTTCGCCGGACCGCAGCAGAGTCGCAGGTCGTCCGGCAGCGGGTGGTCGTAGCGCCAGAAGAGCTCACCGGTCTTGGCGTCGAGCGCCATCAGGCGATTCCGCGCGGAGGTCAGATACAAGATGCCGTCGTAGACGACTGGCGAGGCCTCGAGCTGCCCCGGCACTCCGGTCTGCGCCATCCAGGCCAGCTTCAGACGACCGACCGACTCGGGCGTGAGCGCGGCGATCGGGCTGTGACGCCAACCTTCGTAGTTGCCGCCGTAGTGGAGCCACTCGGCGGGGTTGTCCGGCGCCTCGCGCAAGGCCTGATCGTCGACCGGACCGTCGCCGCGGCCGATGTCGGCATCGGTCGTCCAGTGGTTGCGGTTCGGCCGCTGCGCCGCGGCGGAGGTCACGCTGGCGACCAGCAGCCCCACGACCAGCGACGACACCGATGTCAGACATCGCCGATTGGTTCTCATGGTCATTGAGAGGATCTTACCGCACGGAGGGTCGCTAAAGGTCCGCGACCCTCCGGTCGGCTTTGGGCTTTGGGCGATAGGCTTTGGGCGCTCTGGGGACCTCTTCGTCCAGCTCGTCTCGGCGGCATCTCTTTTACGGAAGGGCATCCATCAGCACTCCCAGCGCGTTGTCGAGCCCGCGGATGCCGATGCGTTGCCCGACGCGGTGCCCCTGCCGAACTACCACGAGATCGTGGGTCGGCACGATGATGACGTTTTGACCGCCGGCTCCGGACATGTAGTAAGCGCTGGTCGGCAGCGCGGTCCAGCGTTTGTCGCCATTCACCCAGAACAGGCCGCCGTATTGCGCGTTCTTCCAGGCGGGCGCCGGGGCGCTCACGAACTCGGCCCAGCCCTCTGGTAACAACCGTTCGCCGTTCCAGAAGCCGTCCTGCAGATACAGCTGGCCGAGCCGCGCCCAGTTGCGGCCCGTGCCGTAATCGTGACCGGTCAGCAGGAAATTGCCGTAGGGATCGGTCTCCATCACCTGCTTGCGGATGCCGATCTGGTCGAAAAGTGCCGTCTGCGGCCACGACAGGTAGTTCTCGCCGAGCTCCTCCACCTTCTGCCGGATCAGGTACCCGATGGTGAGCGGGTCGACGTTGCGATATCGGCCGACGGTGTTGCGCGGGTGCTCGACCGGACGGGTGATCGAGAAGTGAAACACGTCGATGCCGCCGGAATACACATAGAGGTGGTCGGCGATCTCCCGGCCCCACTCAAACCGCGGCTGGCTGGCGTGCGTGAACTGGAGCCCGCTGCTCATCCGCATCAGGTCTTTGACAGGACGTTGCCCCGGGGGTCTTCCGGGTCTTCGTGCCAGAGCGGCACCGGCGCCGGCTCGTCGAGGTCGAAGTGACCGTCCTTGACCAGGAGTCCGAAGAGCGTCGCGGTCAGGCTCTTTCCCATCGACCAGCTCTCCAGCTGGGTATCCTTGTCAGCGCCCTCGCCATAGCGCTCGGCGATGATCTCGCCCCTGTAGAGGACGACGAACGAGGCAGTCAACCCGCCGTCGGGAAACGCCAGCTCGGTCGCCCGCTCGACCGCGGCCCGGTCGACACCGAGCGGCCAGGGCTTCCCGCTCGACGCGTCACCCATCGGCCACGGCTGGGAATTGGCGTCGGGCAGCGTCGTCCGCAACGTCAGCGGCTCGAAGAAAACCTCGTCTGCGCCCGGCGGGATGATGACGCAGCCCTGGTCGCCATGGTGGCGGGCGCGGCCTGTGAAGCCATCGACCGTGATCGCCACCTCCATGGCCCCGCGGTCGACTTCGATGCGGGGTCGACCCGGAACGGATGACCCGGAGCGCAGCGCCTCGAGATCCTCTCGCGGAGCATAGGTCGGCGCGCTGTTGCGCAACGCCTCGTCGAGATCACGGCCCGACACGAACAGCGCCGAGCAGATGACCTTGGCGGTCCCCTGCGCCCCGAAGTCGCTGGCGGTGCGGGCGGGCTGGGCGCCGGCGGGCGACCTCAGGGCCAGCACGGCGATGACGAGACCCGACGCCACGATCGTTCTGTGTCTCATGGACATCACTCCTCCGATGGGGCCTTCTGGCCGGCGGGCAATCGACGGGACCAGCTCACGGCCCCCGGGGGACCAGCCGGCCGTCGCGCACCCAGACCTCTTCGCCGACGGTCACCGTCGTATCGGTGAAGAAGTTCCAGCGGACATAACCTCCCGCAACCGTGCCGCCCAGCTCCGAATTGTCGCCGAGCGACAGCCGCACCACACCGGCGCCGTAGCCGTAGTAGGGAATCCAGGGGTTGCGGTCGGGGACCGCGAGCAGCGGGTTGAAGCCGAGCGCAAACTCGCGGAACGCGCGCGCCTCCTCCGGTACGCTTGCCAGCTCCGCCTCGGCCGCCGCCTGACCGGTCGCTGCCCTGACGCCGACCACGCGACCACGCTCGATGCGAATCGTCAGGTCGTCGACGGGACGACCGTCCCACTGGGAAAGCGGGAACACGATCGTCCCCTCGACGGTTTCCTCGATCGGTGCGACCCGGATAGCGCCGGCCGGCAGCTCGATCTCCCGGTCGATCAGGATTACTCCGTTGTCGGCACGGGCGGCCGAAGCATCGCCGTCCTGGCGATTCACCGGTCGGTCGCCGATCTGAAAGCGCAGGTCGGTGCCGAGCGGGGAGGTCACCCGGATTTCCTCGCCGCGCATCGCTTCCTCGAACCGCCGCTGCATCGCGGCCAGCGCCCTGTAGTCGGTGTCGAGCAGCGCACGCTGATAGGCGGCGTCGATCTCGTGGCGTGGTGGCAGCGGCTGGCCCGGTAGCGAAAACGCGCTTCCGTTCTCGACCCAGTGAAAGTGCACGGTCCGCCCCTGGTCGGCGCGAAGCAGGTCCTGCAGCGCTGCGTAGGCGGGATGCCCCGGTGTAGCGCCCGGTAGCATGATCGCCACGTCGAACTCGCGCAGCATAGACCGATACGCGTCGCGCGATGGACCGGCGCCGGCGGTCAGCACCGCGGTGTCCCAGTGTTCGGGAAACGGCTCCCTCAGGACATCGATGACGCCGATGTCGACACCGTCAGCCTGCATCACGGCGTAGCGCAGGTGGGGAATGAGGTCGTCGAACATGCCGGGCGCGGCAAGCAGCAGCACCCGCTCGCCCGGCTCGAGCGCCAGCTGGGTGACGAGCCGATCGGCCATCGCCGGCCAGTCGAGCGTCAGCTGGGGCTGGGCAGCGGCTGGCGACGGCATCGCCAGCGCCGCAACGAGTGCCGAGGCCGCGATCGTTCTGCGTGTCATTGCCGTTCCTCCACACTTCGCTGTTCGGAACCGCATCATAGTCCCGCCGGCGTGGGTGGCCAAGCGAGCGGTGGCGATCCACTATGATCGGTCGCGATGCCTCCTGGCGACCGCCCTCGCTTCCGCCCTGATCCCGGACCCCGGTCACGCCCGTCGCTACTGCTGATTGTGGTACTCGCCGCACTTTCGGAAACCGTAGCGACCGCGCAGGCGCAGGTCATCGGCCCCTTCACGATGCGGGCCGTCAAGACGGCCGCTCCGCCTGCCATCGACGGGGTGGTCGACACTGACGAGTGGCGGGATGCGGCGCGTGTGGCGGACTTCATCCAATTCGAGCCGAACCGGGGAGAACCGTCCGAGCTCGGGACCGAGGTCGCGGTGCTGTACGACGATACGCATCTCTATGTCGCGTTCGAGGCGCTCGACCCGGAGCCGCTGCTGGCACAGATGACACAGCGGGACGCCGAGCTCTGGAACGACGACTCGGTGCAGATCTACATCGACACGTTCCACGATGGCCGCTCCGGCTACTTCTTCATGGCCAACGTGCTGGGCACCCAGCTCGATGGGCGGCTGGCCGAGGATGGGACGACCAACGACGACACCTGGGACGCGCCGTGGGTGTCGGCGACGCGCCAGACCGAGTCGGGGTACACCGTCGAGGTGTCGATCCCGTTGAACGCGCTGCAATACGCCGCCGGCGACAACACGACCTGGGGCATCAACTTTGCGCGCAGCCGCCGTCGGACGCTGGAACGCAGCTACTGGTCAGGACCGCTCGACCACTGGGGTCGGATGTCGCAGGCCGGCGACCTCGTCGGTCTGGACCTGCCGCCGCCGGCACGTCGTCACCAGGTCATTCCGTATGCGCTGTCGCAGGCGCAGCAGGGCCGCTCGCCGGACGCGTCGCTCGGGTTGGATGCCCGCTACGCCCTCACCCCGCAGACCTCGGCGTACGCCACGCTCAACCCCGACTTCGCGACTATCGAGGCGGACCAGGAAGAGATCAACCTGACGCGTTTCGAGCTGAACCTGACCGAGAAGCGACAGTTCTTTATCGAAGGACAGGAACTATTCAGACAGCGGATCAGGACCTTCTACTCACGTCGGATCGGCGACATCTCGGGCGGCGCGAAAGTCCTCGGCACCCAGGGCGGGTGGAGCTTTGCGGCGCTGTCCACACAGGGCGACTTGCAGGGCTCGAGCGACGGGGCGAACTACACGGTGGCGCGGGTGCGGCGTGATGTGGCGTCACGTTCGAACATCGGGTTCCTGCTGGCAAACCGGTCTCATGAGGGTCGGAACCGGGGGGCGGTCGAGATCGACGCCAACCTGTTCTTCACCCAGCTGTTCGGGTTCACCGGGCAATTCGTCAAGAGCTATGGCGCGTTTGGCCGTGGCAGCGTGGCGTTCTTCGCGCGCCCGTCCTACGACTCGTCGACCGCGCATGCGCACATTCGCTACACGCACCTGGGCGATCGATTCGCCGACAACGTCAACGCGGTCGGCTTTATCCGCGATGATGACCGTCGCGAGCTCGACGGAGCGGTCGCGAAGACGGTCTTCGTGCGCGACGGCGCCGTCGAACGGGTCGCATACAACTCGAACTACAACGTGTACTGGGGGCAGACGCGGACCTTGCGCAGCTGGCAGGTCGACGAGTCGCTGGCGGTCGACTGGCGCAACCGCTGGAGCACCACCGTCAACCACACCGAGGAGTTCAAGCTGTTCGAGAAGGATTTCCGGAATCGGCAGACCGGAGTGGAGATCGGCTACAACACGCGGTCTTACGAATCGATCAGCGGGGGCTACACGTTCGGGCGGAACTTCGAGGCCGACTTCAAGCTCTGGGCGGGCGCCGTGATCTACACGCTAACCGAGGAGCTGTCGGCCGAGTACGAGCTCCAGCGACTCGAGCTCGACCCGGACCCGAACGACGAGAGCACCTGGATTCACGTCATCCGCGCGAACCAGTTCTTCACGCCGGACCTCTTTCTGCGTGTTTTCTTCCAGACCAACTCGGCGATCGACCGGCGGAACGTGCAGGCCGTCTTCGTCTACCGGTATCTGCCCCCGTTCGGCACCATCCAGGTCGCCTACCAGCGGGGAACGGCCGAGTTCGGCGAGCGCTCGAACCAGGGAAACACGTTATTTATCAAGCTGACGACCGTCTTGTGATGGAGAACCCTGACCGACCGAGGAAGCAACGCCGCCAGCCGCATTAGCGGTTGCCGGTGCGAGGCGGTCGTCTGGCAAGGCGCGACGAGGGAGCAGACAGGCGATCTGCGACCGAGGAAGCAATGCCGCCAGCCGGATTGGCGGTTGCCGGTGCGAGGCGGTCGTCTGGCAAGGCGCGACGAGGGAGCAGACAGGCGGTCTGTGACCGAGGAAGCAACGCCGCCAGCCGGATTGGCGGTTGCCGGTGCGAGGCGGTCGTCTGGCAAGGCGCGACGAGGGAGCAGACAGGCGGTCTGTGACCGAGGAAGCAACGCCGCCAGGCGGGCGCCTCGCGCCGGCAACCTACTCGATGAATTTGACTTCGAACATCTTGGGCCACCACTTGCCGGTGATGTAGAAGGTCTCGGTGGTCGGGTCGTAGGCGATGCCGTTGAGGACCTCCGACCCGATGAGATCATCGCCCCGCAGGAGCCCCGCCGCGTCAATGTAGTCGGTAACCTGTCCGGTCTCGGGGTCGATTCGGACGATGAAGTCTCTTTCCCAAACATTGGCGTAGACCGCGCCGTCCACACACTCCAGCTCGTTGAGCCGATCCAGCGGTTGCCCACGCAGACGCACGCGCTGTTCACCGATCGGCTCGAACGTGACCGGGTCGCGGAAAGTGAGCCGGTCGCTGCCGTCGCTCATGATGAGACGGTCTCCGTCGTGACACAGCCCCCATCCCTCGCCCCGATACTGGAAGGTCTCCCCCAGCTCAAAGGAATCGCGGTCATAGGTGAAGGCGCGCTCGGCCCGCCAGGTAAGCATGATGAGCCTGCGGTCGACGAGCGCCAGTCCCTCGCCGAAGTACTGCGCCGGAATGTCGATGCGCTGTTCCACCTGACCTGTCTGCGGGTCCAATCGACGGAGGGTGGACTCCCCGTTCTGGCCGGTGCTCTCGAACAGCTGGTCGTTCCACCAGACGAGCCCCTGGATGTAGGCATCCCGTTCGTGGGACAGCTCCCGCAACACGTCGACCCGGAGCGTGCGCACGACCGGCTGCGCCCCCGCTGCCTCGGCCGATGGCAAAGCGGTCGAGGCAGAAGACGCGGCGGGTGATGCCCGCGAAATCGGAGCGGAGCGAAACATCATGGCGGCGGCGACAACCAGGACCACGAGGGCCACGGCGATGACCCAGCCGCCTGAAGACCTACGCGCCGGTGTTGCGGCCCGTTTCGTCCTGCCCTTCGTCGATCGCTTGCGCCCCACGGTCTCTCCAGCCTGTAGCGAGGAATCTCGATTATACGCCGCGCCCCTCGTCCTCGTATCGCATCGGATCGATGCGGCTGAACCGGATCTGGACCGACTGCGGCCACAGCATCTCTGGCGCCGTGACGAGCACCGGTCAGGACAAAGCCAATCCCCAACCGACCTTTCTGGGAATCTTTCAATGGAGACACCACGCTGTACGACGAGGCGGGAATGCCACTGGTGGGCTGCGTGACCCCGAACGCGATAGCCGGGTGACATCCTGTCGCCCGTCGCGCCCGCGTGGGGTTCGGGGCGCAGCCCCGACTAAATTTAGACCCGCATCAGCACCCCATGGACGGCTAGGCCAGTTGCGCGGGTCACCATCTGAGCGTATAGCCGCACCTGGCGGCGGTAGACGTCGAGTCCCACCTCCAGCTCGCGGTCGGTCTTGAAGTCCACGACGACCCACGTATCGCCGTCGCGAAACGCGAGGTCGATGACACCTTCGACCAAGAGGCCGTCTTCTGCCTGCATCGTCACCGGCGTCTCACGACGACAGTCGCCATGTCCCACGGCTCGGCGCGCGCGTTCGAGAATCGGGTGCGCGAGCGCGGTGGTCGCCACCCCGGCGGCCGCCGTCACTTCCGCATCAGTCGCACCCAGCATCCGTCCCTCCAGCTCGGCGAACTCGCCGACTTGGTTCCCCGTGGCATCGAGAGGCGTCAGCGCGAGCACAGCATGCACCAGCGCACCGAATCGGCGACCGGACGGCCGATCTGACGCGGTCACCAGCTCGACGACCTCCGGTTCGTCACCATCGGTGGACGCCGGCACCAGGTCGGCCTCGAGCTGCTTGGCCAGCTCTGTGACCGTCACGACACGCAGGCTGGGTGTCGCCGCCACCGAGACCGCCCGGTCGCGCCGCTCCCGCCAGGTGCGATAGCGCGCCAGGTCCTGTTCGACCACCGACGCCGGGGTGTTCTTCGACAGGAGCTCCTCCTGCCGGATACCGAAACGCGCCTCGATGCCGAGCCGTAGCGTAGGCGAGTTGGGGTCCCACCAGACCACGGGGTAGCCAGGAGCCGGGGACTGGGACGTCGCCTCGCCTGCAGCGTTCGCCGACGGTGGCGCGCCGTCGGTCGGTGTGCCGTGAACATGAAACGGCAGGACCTTGGCCTTCCCGAGGCCAAGGTGACCGGCAAACCAGTGCAGCCCTGGCGCCACGGTGTCCGGCCGCGCCGGGTCACCGTCGGGGCGACCTGCCACGCTGTCGGGCCCGAACGGCGGGCACCCTTGCGCGGGCCGGGGCTCACGGCGGCTCGCCTCGGGCGGGTAGATGGCGTCATCGAGCGGCCCCAGCCATCCGTCCTGAAAGGGCCCGTCACCGACCGCCGGCACTACCAGCAGGTCGCGCGCTCGCGTGGCGGCCACGTAGGCGAGACGGATCCCTTCTTGGCGATCCCGTTCCACCTCGCCGTCCTCGTGCTCGAGGAGCTCCAGCGGCGCCCACCCGGCGATACGCAAGGCGCACAATCGACGCTCGGCATCGATGAAACGCCCGGCGGTTCTCCGATGCAGCTTGCAGGTCGGGTCGGCCAGGATCACAACGGGAAACTCGAGTCCTTTGGCCCGATGCACCGTCATCATGCGCACGCCGTCGCTACCTTCTTCGAGGATGGGCGCCTCTCCCGCCCGACGGGCCACCGCCTCGTCCTCCAGCTGCTCGACGAACCCCCGGAACGACAGACCACCACCCGCCTCGTAGCGTCGTGCCAACTCGGCGATCTGCATCACGTTGGCCAGCGCCTGCTCGCCACCCGGGCGCATGACGAAGCCGGCGTGCGCGCGCGTGGTCTCGAGCAGCCGTCCGATGGTCTCGGCGACCGGCACGGTGTTGCGCCGTCGGTGCAGGTCTCGCAACGCGACCAGCGCCTCGGCGATCGGCGCGAGCCGATCGCGGGTGGTGTCAGGCGATGTATCGCCCATGCCGTCGCCCGGCCGGAGCTCGACCGGGATGCGGAACGGGTGGAGCCGGCCGAAGCGCTGGTGGTAGTCGAGCAGCGCCGCATCCTCGATCGCAAAGAGTGACCCACGAAGCGTCGCGAAGAGCGACAACTCGTCGTCGGGATACTCGACTGCAGCAAGCGCAGCCCGCATCGTCAACACCTCCTCGCGGTCGTGGAACGTTCGGCCGCCGACCAGCAGATGGGGCAGATCCCGAGCCTCGAGTGCGTCGACATAGCCCCGTGTCACGTCGGTGCCGAAGCTCTCGAACCGGCGGAACAGGAGACAGACGTGACGCGCCGCGACCGGCACGCGGCCAGATCTGACGACCGTTCCGCCCTCACCCTCGGACGGTGGCAGAGACTCGGCCACCTGCCAGCCGCTGTCGGTCACCAACCAGCTCACGAACGCCCCAACGGCATCCGGTAACGAGCGCTCAATCGCCGACGCCGCGACCCGTCGCAACCCATATGGGTGCGGCACCGGCAGAGCGACGATGCTCGGCTGGCCCATCGCTTCCTCGCGATAGGGCGACAGTGCCACGTACTCCGCCTGGGGCGGCTCGGACGGTGCCGCCTGCCCGCCTCGCTCCCCCATCAGCGGGCCAAACGCCCTGTTGACCAAGGCCTGAATCGAGGGGACCGCCCGGAAACTGGTGGTCAAGGCGACCGACGCGATACCACGATCCTGCAACCGGGTCTTCACCTCCTGGTAGACACCGACGTCGGCACGGCGAAACCGGTAGATTGACTGCTTTGGATCGCCGACGATGAAAAGCTTGCCGGGTGCGGGGCTCACGCGGCGCCAGTCCCGCTCAGCGGGGTCGTCGGCGGCCAGCAGCAGCAGGATCTCCGCCTGCAGCGGGTCGGTGTCCTGGAACTCGTCGACGAAGATACGGGTGAAGCGCCGTTGAAAGTCTTCGCGCACGCCGTCGTGGTCACGCACCAGGTTCCGCGCCTCCAAGAGCAGGTCGACGAAATCGAGCCGGCCGGCGTCCTGCTTGAGTGCAGCATAGGTCGCCATCGGCCCGCGTAAATCGCCCTGCAGCAGCGCGGCCAGATCGGCATCGGCGACGCGACGGAAATTTCGCAGCACGCCGACGATCTTCTTGTGCTGCTCCACCACGGTGGCCCGTGACACACCGTCGCCATACCGGGGCCCGGACCCTGTCCGTGGGTTGTTGAAGTTACGGTTGGCGGCCAGCTCGACCAACGACGCCTCGACGCCATCGTAATCGCGCCGACGCGGCCGCAGCTCGTCATGTGTCTTGATGGCGCGCGCCGCCAGCAGGGCCGGCCGCATGTCCTGATACAGCCGGTCGCCCCGCCGATTCGACGCTCGTTCGACCAGCTCCGTGAAGTCGAGCAAAAGCGCGACGATCTGGTCGATGACGGCCTTCCGCTCGAACGTGTCCCGGCGCCACGGCGCCGGGAAATCCCGCCACTCGGTCAGGTCGGACGCCGCCTTCCTAAGCCGCTCGGTCGGTCGCTGCCCGGTCTGCTGGTCGCCGAACCTGCCGGCAGACCGGCGTCGAAGGGCACGACGGACCCCATCGGGCGGATCGGCCAGCGTCTGCTGAAGCCAGGCATCGAAAGCCTGCCCGAAGGTTTGGTCGACCTCCGCCAGCACCTCGAACCGCGGGTCCACACCCGCTTCGACCGGACGCTCGTGTAACAGGTCGGCACAGAAACCGTGGATGGTGCTGACCTGGGCCTCTTCGAGATGCGCGATGGCATGTTCGATGTTGCCCTTACGCACGACAGAGCCGTCTGCCCCGCGATCGCCGGAGCCGCTCAGCCCGTGGCGGGCGCGCTCCAGCCCCTCGCGCAACCGCAGTTTCAATTCGCCGGCCGCCTTCTCTGTGAAGGTGACGGCCAGCATCTGGTCGACTCGCGCCTTGCCGCTCGCCAGCACGTTGACGATCCGCGTGACCAGCTCGGTCGTCTTCCCGGTGCCGGCGGCGGCTTCGACAAGCAGGCTTTCGTCGAGCGAGTGGCGAATGCGCTCTCGCTCCGCCACGTCAACGAGTGTCGACTCAGCCACGCGGAACCCCTGGCAGGTCCCGGCAGCCGTTCAGGGACGTGAATGGTCGGCGAAGCCCTCCGACTTCTCCTGTCTCCTGTCTCCTGCCTCCTGACTCCTTGGGCATCTGCGTCAAGGCATTCTCCTCAGCACCTGTAGGTCGACCAGCTTGCTCTTATCCTTCCGGAGCACGCGGGTTTCCTCCCAGGGTCCGCACACCACACCGAAGTCACAGGAGGCACAGGCGCCGGGCCTGGGGGCCGGAACGATCACGCCGGTCTCGAGCGCCCGATCGATAATCTCCAGCACCTCGAGCCCGCGCCGCCGCTCCGTCTCACCAAGCGACACCGACCGGGTGGCATATGCACCCGCCACCGTCGAGAAGAAGAGCCGCGACTGACTCACCGGACGCCCGAGCGCCTGCTCGACCGCCAGGCCGTACAGCACCGGTTGCAGTACCTCGCCGTGACCGACGACCATCCGTTCGCGGGTCCGATTCTGCCCGGTCTCGTGGTCGGTGACACGGAGCTCGCCTTCAGCGGTCGGTCTGGCCCGCGCCTCGATGAGGTCGACGATACCGTGGAGCTTCCAGGCGCCGTTGATCAGGGCCGGTTCGGACACGCTCCGGGGGTCGCGCCCGGGAGCTGGTGGAAATCCGATACCGAACTCAGCGCGAATCGGCACCCACTCACCCTCGTCGTTGGCCACCTGGTGCACCCACCCCTTGAGGTCGGTCCGCATCGCCTCGACCTCGTCGGTCCAGACCCGATCGATGGCCGGTGCGAGATCCTCGTAGTAGCGTGCGGCCAGTTGGTCGAGCGTCTGGTCGAGTAGCGTCTCGGTCTGGGCCAGCCGGTCGCGCGTCACCGGCAGCGCATCGCGGGACTCGAGCGCTCGCGCCAGCGTGGCCTGCACCTCGTGGAACATCCGCCCGCGCGTCAACGGGTCCAACCGCTCCAGCGTTTCGATCTCCTCGCGCGGCTGCAAGCCGAAGACGCTGGAGAGCAGGAACTGATACGGACACATCGCGAACCGCTGGAGAGCCGATACCGAATAGGGACGCGACGACAGGCGGTGTGAATCGAGCAGTGCCTCGACCGGCGCATCCGGCAGATACACCCCGTCGTATCTACTCCAGGCCGGTCTCCAGCGGGCCCAGCGTGTCAACAGCGATCGGCGGAGCCCCGCGTTCAGCTCTAACAGATAGCGCGCGCGCCCGGTCAGCTCGGGTGACACCCGCCGACGCAGCAACGGTCCCAATACCGACAGATCGTGCTCGGTGTCGTCGATCGCCAGATCGGCATTCGGCGGCGCGGGCCAGGCCAGGCGCGCGTTCACTTGACGGTACGCCTCGCGCTCGGTGGCGGCGAACTCTGGCACGCGGCCCGTCCGTGCCCGCTCGAGATCGAGCGCGTAGAAGGAAGGCACACGCGGACGCGACTCGCCGAGCTGGAGCCGCGGATACGACAAGTACAGACGCCGTGTGGCCGCGCCGACGGCCAATCGCAGCAGCAGCCGCTCCTCGGCCGCACGGTCATCTAGCACCGGGAGACCAAGACCCGCCGCGACGGAACCTTCGAGCGGCGACACCGAGGAGACGCCGTTCAACGTGCGCCGTTGGTCGTCCAGCAACAAGGGGTCCTGCCGCTGTTTCTGTGGAAAGAGCCGCTCGGCGAGCCCCGGAACGAAGACGACGTCGAAGGCGCGTCCACGCACGTGTTCAGGACCGCCCACGAAGAGGCGCCCAAAGCGACGCGGTGGTGGCTCTTCCTGCAACTGCGTGAGCCGTTCGGCCAGCACATCGCGCACTTCTGTCAGCGGCACCGGACCGACGTCGGCCATCGGCCGCAGCTCACCGAGCACCGCCAGCACGCGGTCGGGCCGTTGCAACACGCTCGGCGCGAGTATTTCTAGCTGGTCGAGCCACTGACCCCAAGTCGCACGAGACGGAAACGCCTCAAGACGATCGATGATCGGGAGGGCAAAGCGGCGCAGGTGTTCGAGGTTGCCCAGATCACTCTCGATCCGCCGAACCCGCGGCGACTGCGGCTCGTCGCTCGCGCACTCCTCGAGTCGCAGACGCAGCTCCTGTTCGAAGCCGGACAACCGTCTCGCCCAACGGTCGTGGCCACCTATGATCGCCGACTCGACCAGCAACCGGTCCCACCGCCACGGGGTCCTGAGACTGCCCTCGATCACCGGACGATCATCGGTGTCCGGGCCCGCATCAGCAGCCGATGCCTCGGCATGGGTCAGATCGACCAGCGAGGCCGATAACGTCATGGCCGGCAATGCATGGTCCTCCTGGGCGGGCGGTACCCACCGGGCGCGGTCGGTCGGTGGCGCGCCGTGCACGTCAGGCAGCGGCACCTGGCCAAGCGATAGATACTCGGAAAAGCGGCGAGCCGAGAGCTGCTCGGCGGCGCAGGCCAGCAGGGCCAGAAAGGCACGACCTGCCGGGTCGGGGGCCCGGGTGCCCCGGGCGAACCAGGCCTCGACGCCGGCCCGCCGCAGCGCCGTCTCGAGCAGCCCCGCGTAGAGCTGCGGTGCTCGCAGCAGTACGGCCATCCGATCGAACGGAACGCCGAACCGCGCCTGCTCCTGGACCGCGCGGGCGATCTCGACGCACTCACGTGTCTCGCCGGGTGCCGAAAATAGTGAGACGTCCTCGCTAGCCGCGAGAGGCGACGGCGCCTCGTCCGGCGCGATCGTCTCGAACAGCCGCTGGCGGACCCGCATCAGCGGCTGGGCGTGCTGGGACGGCTCGTCGATCGACGCCCTCGTGGCCAACGGCAACCCACCGAGCGCGGCCAGGGTGCGGGCGTCTCCCGCCGGCACCGTCGCCGCCAGACAGGCTGCACGCGTCGCCAACGCGCCGACCAGCTGCAATGTCGCCTCGTCGCGCACCCGCACGTCGAGCAGCAACACAGGGATCTCGAGCGGCACCCCGACAGCGTCTGACCCCCGCACCGCTGCCGCAGCCAGGCGATACAGTTCCGGAATGTCGATGAGGTGCGCCTGCTCGAGTTGCAGGGCATAGCGCCGCGCCAGGCGCGCGACGTCAGGGCCAGCCTGTCCGCAGGCGGCGAGACGATCCGGACCCACACCACCGAACCGCACCTCCTCCAGCGTCAACGCCAGTGTGCGGCCGAAGCTGCGAAGGCGGGCGATCGGCGTCAGGTAGTCGAGTGAGTCCCGCCCGAGCTCCGCGAACGCGGCGCGCGCGGCGACTGCCTCGGCGCCAAGACGTGTGGCAGGCGCCAGACCGCGCCTGGCAAGCTGTGTGGAGGCAATACGACCGGCCAGCTGACCCAGACCGAATCGATGCAGACCAAAGCTGGCGCCACGCCGGGCCGTCAATTCGCGCGCAAAGTCGTCGGCCGCGTCTCGCGAGGCACCAACCAGCAGTGCTTCGGTCGCGGGCGGCAAGCTGTCGAGAAATCTATGCGCCGCGGCGAGCCGAGCCGCCGCCGCCGCGGACGGGTAAAGCGTGACCGCACCCATCTCAGGTGTGCACAGGGGCTCCCCCGAAGCGATGTGCCGGGGTCTTCGCATCCGACAGCGTCACGCTGTCGCCGGCCGATGCTACCACGCGCGAGACGCCACCAGGGAACCACCGCCCTGGCCGTGCCGTATCTGAGAATGAAGGGGGATCTGACGATGCTCTGTGGACGCTGCGCGCGGGAGATCGGCGACGACTCATCGTTTTGCGCTCACTGCGGTGCGCCACAACGAGGCGCCGAGGGCGCCGGGACGACGGGAACCAGGCGGCTCGAGCGTTCGGTCTCCGATCGGCAGATTGCCGGGGTCTGTGGCGGGCTCGCCGTCTATTTGGGGCTCGATGCGGCACTGGTGCGGGTGCTCTGGGTCGTGCTGAGCATCGTCCCCGGCGCTATCCTCTTCGGGTTGATCGTGTATCTAGCGGCCTGGTTGATCATCCCCGCTGCCCCAAGCGGCGACGCGGTCGCCGGCCCACGGCGCAGACTCACCCGCTCGCGCACCGACGTCAAGCTGGCCGGGGTCTGCGGCGGCCTCGCCGAGTACTTCGAGGTCGACTCCACGCCGGTCCGTTTGCTGTGGGTCGTGTTGACCATCTTCCCGGGCGCGATCATTTGCGGCCTGATTGTCTACGTCGTGGCCTGGCTGGTGATGCCAATGGCGGCGATGGCGGCCGCGGCACCGCCTACTCCGCCAGCCTCACCGGCGCCGCCCGCGACCGAAGCTCCCGAACAGGTGAGCTAGCAGCCCTCCACGCTGCGTAGCTGGGGCTCTTCGTTCAGCCCGGTGTGACCACGCCGACGGTGGAGGCCACAGCGAGTCTCTCTTCAACGACCGCTGCGGTGACTGATAAGCCTGCGTCCACTCTGCCAGCCGGGCGGGGCGACCTGCGTCCAAGAATGGGCATTATGATAGCCGGGGTAATTGGACCGGACGGTCTTTAATGCTGCCTCATAGGTTAGTTCTTAAGCAGATACGCGCCTGAAACGCTGAGACGAAGGGGGCGTAGCCCCGTAGCGAGGCGTCCCTTTGTCCGATCCCGATTGGGATGCGCGCGTTGCGCATTGTCGGCAAGATACCGCACAAGATCA
>PVBE011667262.1_pt1 | contig 32205 bp, 24 predicted proteins | sample 1631181 | NCBI WGS metagenome assembly PVBE01 (sample SAMN08397723, study PRJNA350692) | Marine metagenome, whole genome shotgun sequencing project. | isolation source: water | place: Pacific Ocean | collected 2012-04
ACGAGCTTCGTGTGCAGCAGCTTCCGAGACCAAACCCACGCGACGCATCCGGCCACGATCATCTGAAACACGAAGACCTCGTGAATGCGCAAGACCAGGACGTCAACAGTTGCCCAGATCGCCATGTTCTCGCGTCCGAGAATCAGCAGCTTGATGGGGTACGCCACGAGGAACAGGGCGACCAGCGACGATGCGCTCTTCATCGCGCGTTGGTGGCGCGCAATCTCGCCGCGACGTGCGAAACGCACACCGAAGAGCGCGATGCCGCAGAGCACGCCCAGATTGATCAGCGCTGCCGTCCAGAAAAAAAGCTTGGGATCCATCGGTGTCTCGAAATTGTGCGCCGAGCTTAGCGGAGCCGGGCCGGGGAGTCTGGGGGACGGATTTCGACGCAACTCGTCTTCTCGCGTTTTCAGCCCGCCATTTCCGGCAACGTCCAGACGGCGATCGCGCCGATCACCACAGCCCATGCGATCATCACAGCAGCTCCGAGAGACGCATCAGCCGGGGCCATCCTACTAGAGCGAATCCAACAGAGTCGCCGAGGGGCTTCCTGCAGCATTTTCCACCCCATGGCCGTACCGCTGGCGCGATCGGGGTGGAATCCGACTCCGCCGGGGGTTCAGCGGCGGACTCGCCCTGGACCCTGGGGCACTCGCACCCTCGCAACCTCGCAATCGAAGCGAGCCGCGGGCTGACCAGCGATCGGTGAACCGCCTCGAGGACGATCGAGCTTTTTCTTGCGGGCCGCTTTCGGGTAGGATGGCTCCATGACTGTGCTCGCGATCCTGCCCGCCCGCTTCGGTTCGACCCGCTTTCCGGGCAAACCCCTCACGCCAATCGCCGGTAAGCCGATGATCGAACACGTCTGGCGGCGCACTCGCACCGCCAAACGCATCGACGGCGTCGTGATTGCGACGGACGACGAGGGAATTCGCGAGGTCTGCGAAGGCTTTGGTGCGATCGTCGAGATGACGGCCGAGAATCATCCAACGGGCACGGATCGGCTGGCGGAAGTCGCCGAGCGTCACGACCACGACGTCCTGGTCAATGTTCAGGGCGACGAGCCACTGATCGAAGGATTCGTGATCGACGCGACGGTCGAGGCACTCTTGCGAGACGACCAGACTGCGATGTCCACGGTCGTGCATCGCGCCAAACCCGAAGCCTTCGACGATCCGAATCGGGTCAAGGTCGTGGTCGATGCGGCGGGCTTCGCCCTGTATTTCTCGCGGGCTCCAATCCCGTTTCGTCGCGGAAAGAGCGACCTGGCTCCGCTCCAGCACGTCGGCATCTACGGCTATCGGCGGGATTTTCTACTCGACTTCGTCAAGCTTCCGCGCAGCCCGGCCGAGCAGGCTGAGGAGCTCGAACAGCTCCGGGCGCTGGAGAACGGCTATCGCATTCGCGTCGCCGAGATCGAGGGCTGGACGAGTATTCCCGTAGACGTGCCCGAGGATGTGGCGATCGTCGAAGCGGCGCTGCGGCGCGCAAGCCGCCCCCGATGAGCGCGAAGATCACGGCGGATACCGTTCGGGAATGGGGCCAGCGCTTTTCGAATTGGGGACGGTGGGGCGCCGACGACGAGCTCGGTGCCGTCAACTTCATTACGCGCGCGCGAATCCTCGCCGCCACGGCACTACCCCGGCGTGGCGAAGTGATCTCATGTGGCCTCAATTTCGACCAGAAGGGACCGCAGCTGGGTCCGGGGCCACGCCACAATCCGATTCACACGATGATCGCCGACGGAGGCGATGCGCTGGCGGGCGCTCAGGACTTCATCCCCGGCGGTTTTCGATACGCGGACGATACGATCACGATGCCACTTCAATGCGGCACCCAATGGGATGCACTCGCCCACGTCTTCTACGACGGCAAGATGTACAACGATCGCGACATCTCTCTCGTGACGAGTCGCGGCGCGCGCAAGAACTCCATCGACGTCCTCAAGAACGGCATCGTCGGGCGCGGTGTGCTGCTGGACATTCCACGCTTTCGGGGTGAACTCTGGCTCGCTGATGGAACCGCAATCGGCCCCGAGGAGCTCGACGCCTGTGCCGAGGCCGAAGGCGTCTCGATCGAATCCGGAGACATCGTCCTCGTCCGGACCGGCATGATGACCCGATGCCTCGCCGAGCAGTCCTGGGAAGGCTACTGCGGCGGCCCCGCACCGGGACTCTCGGTGCATTGTGCAAGCTGGCTCTACGAGCGCGAAATCGCCGCCGCATGCAGCGATACCTGGGGTCTGGAAGTGCTGCCCAATGAGACCGAGGACTGCTTCCAGCCCCTTCACATGATTTCTCTGCGCAACACGGGAGTGCTCTTCGGCGAGATCTTCCAGATGGATGCGCTGGCCGACGCCTGCGCCGAAGACAAGCGCTACAGCTTTCTATTCACCGCACCGCCACTGCCGATCACCGGCGCCGTCGGCTCGCCGATCAATCCTCTGGCAATCCGCTAGCCGCCTTCCGCCTTGACGCATTGATGCACTGATGCACTGAAAAAAATCCTCCGGAACAGACCGAAGTCCCACAGCGGCTACGACATCCGCGTTCCGGAGGGCGGCAGCGTTGGGAACCTGCGTCCCACACAGCACCTAGTATGTCGACGAACGGTCTAGCGTTGCTAGGACGCCACCACCTCACTCGCCGTAGTGCTACGTTGGTCCATTCTTACCTCCCAAAGTCGGCATGGAATAGCCAAGCAAGCGCCCCAAAGCGCCTGCCAGGTTCCCGGGCTCAGGTGGTCGCCGTAACCGCCCCTCCGGGCCGCTCCCACATTCCACCCCCGATGGATGGAGCGCGAGGAACTCGGGGATGAGTGATTCCCCTTCGCGACAGCGTATCGGACGCCCCTGAGGACGGCCACAGTAGAATCTTGCGAATGACCCCGAACGCCCCCGGTCGCGCGGCTCTCGGCTGATCTCCCGGCCGCAGAAACTGATGCCCCGCCAGCGATGAGACCCAGCGACGGCAACGCGACCCCTGTCCCGCAATGATCGGCCCGCCCTCGTCACCGCCCTTTCGCAACTCCTCTACACCCTCGGGCTAAACAACTTGGATGCAGATCAGCACACCGACTCGGTGGCGGGAATGTTTCTTCGACACATCGGCTCATCCCGACCACGAGAGCGACGAAGAGCGCACAGTCAGCCAGGAAAATCGAGCTGCTTCGCGAATTTGAGATCGACCTGGTGGTCATGGCCAGCTACATACAGATCCTGAGCGAGCAGATGATCAAGACTTTTCCGATGCGGATCATCAACGTTCAGCATTCCTTCCTGCCGGCCTTTCCGGGCGGCCGGCACTTACCACCGGGGCTGCCGGTCGCGACTTCAAATTGATCGGCGCTACGGCCCATTACGCTACACTCGACCTCGACGAGGGACCGATCACAAGATGTCGTTCGCGTCTCCCACCGGGACACGCCGCTGAACCTCATGAACCCATGAGGAAGGAGCGCAACGTCGAAGGCAGCGTGCTCTCACGTGCCGTCGCATGACATCTAGACGATCGCGTCCTGGTCTACGACGACGAGACGGTCTTGTTCGACTAGCGAGACCCGCATCGGGGCGGGCAATCCTCCCCGGGTGCGACCCGCTCGCCGTTGGCCTTTCGAAGGAGCTCGACCATGGATGGAAAGCTTCTCTTCATCGGCCTTTGTCTTGGAATCCTCGCGCTCGCGTGGATCGGCGCGGGGGTGCTCTGGCGGGCCGCCGAGGTCTCCGAGATCGTCGCTCCGATCGATCCCCTCTTCTTCGAGGAGCTGAGCGTCATCACGATCGGCACGGGCAATGAATACGAGAATCCCGAGCGGCACGGCCCTTCGACCGCCATTGGGCTGGGCAAGACGACCGTACTCGTCGATGCGGGCCGGGGCGTCGCCGAGGGTCTGCGCAGCGCGCGCATTCCCCTCGACCAGCCAAGACTCGTAGTCCTCACGAACCTCTTGCCACTGGACACAATGGGGCTGGACGATCTTCTCTACACCGGATGGCTCTCGGCCCGAGAGGCGCCGATTCGTGTGCTCGGGCCGCCGGGAACCCGTCGACTCGTCGAGAGTCTGGAGAACGCACACGCTGCGGGTCGCGACGCACTCGGCAGCGCCCTCGCCCTGCCCGCACCGGGCGGACGAATCGAGGTCGCGGAGATTGCCGGCGAGTACCGCGAGCAGCTGGGCGGACTCACAATCGAATCCAAGGCCCTGCCCGGAGGCCCACTTCCGACCCTGGCTTGGCGCTTTTCGGATCGATCCCAACACATCGTGGTATCGGGCAGCGGCTGGGGACACGAGGTGCTCGCCAGCTTTGCTGCCAACGCCGACGCCCTGATTCACGAGGCTGCCTATCTCCCAACCGTCGCCGAACTCGAAGGCACCGGCGCGGAGGTGGCGAACCCCGAGCGCCTGGAGCTCGAGGCGAAGCTCCACACCTCGATCCTCGACGTCGGAGACCTCGCCCGCGACGCCCAGGTCGAGCGTCTCATCCTGGTCCGGCTCCGGCCCCCGCCCTTCTTCAAGCTTCAGATCCGGTCGATCGTGGCCAACGACTTCGAGGGATCGATCGTCGTGCCCGACGATGGCGACTACGTATTCCCCTAGCAGCCCTTTGAAGAACCCCCGCGGAGCCAGGTGGGTGGGTTTCGTGCGAGGTCAAGGCGCGGTGGCAGCCCTAGCCGGCTAGGGCTGTTTCGCAACGCAGAGATCGTGCGCTCTTCACCTTATCAGGAGGCGCGTGCCTGGCGACAGCGGGGCTTCTTCAACGGGCTGCTAGCCCGTGAGCGGTAGAGAGGCGGGGCGGCCAGGGGATTGCCGGCCCGCGTGTAACGCACTGGCCCTCGACTGCGTGGGACACTGTCGGGAAGGTCCGAAACTTGCTCACCACGCTCTTGCTCGGGTGCGCACTCGTACTCGCCTACGCGAATGGTGCAAATGACAATTTCAAGGCGGCCGCGACGCTCTACGGCAGCGGGAGTCTCGGCTACGAAGCCGCCCGACGACTTGCCACCGCCGCACAGGTAAGCGGCTCGCTGGCGTCCGTCGTGCTCGCCTCGCGACTGCTGGAGAGCTTCTCTGGCAAGGGCCTGGTACCTGACGAGGTCGTCGCTGATCCCACATTTCTGATTGCGGTGGGCGGCGCGGCCGCCGCCACGGTGTGGCTGGCGACTCGGGTCGGATTACCGATCTCGACGACCCATGCGCTGGTCGGAGGCCTGGCGGGTGCCGGCCTTGGGCTCGCGCCCTCGCAGCTCTCGTGGTCGGCCCTGGGCAGCAGCTATTTCGCACCACTGCTGATCAGCCCGCTGCTGGCCGTCGCCGCGGCGGCCGTGCTGTATCCCCTGGCCCATCGTGCCCGGCTCACCCTGGGCGTGGAGGAGGGCACGTGTCTGTGTATCGGTGCGTGCGCGGAACCTGTCCGAGCCGATTCCCGGGGCATGTTGACTCTGGATCGAACGGGCATCGCACTTGCAGTCGATCAGGCTGGAAGCTGCCGGCAGCGCTATTCGGGCGCGTTTCTTGGCATCTCGATCCACGCGATCGTCGATCGACTGCATCAGGTCTCGGCGTTCTCACTGGGCTTCGCGCGCGGACTCAACGACACGCCGAATCGCCGGGGCGCCTGGATCGACCGCCCGCCTTTCGTCGTAGGGCGATTGCTGGCTGCCCCCGTTCTGGCTGCCCGGCGGGGCCGGTCGATCGTCCGCATCCCACTCTCCTGTGAAGCGACGACGCTGCTCCCTGAAATAGGGCTCGGCCGGCGCCAGCCGAATCGCTTCGTCGATCGCGAGCAGCGCCGCCAGTCGATCGCCAGCTCGGAACAGCGCTTCGGCCAGGGTGTCGAGAATATTCGCATCTCGGCGACCGGTCGCCTCGACCGCGCGATCGGCGAGCGCGACCGCAAGATCGAGGCCGACGGGCGTGGGCTCGCCCTCGGTGGCGATGAACCAGGCCACCTCGTTGTCGTGCTGGATGGCCCCCGGATTCACGGCCGGCGGCGTGTTCAGCAGGCGCAAGGCATGCCGTTCGAGCGCGCCAATATCGTGCCGAATGAGCGGTACAGCCGTCGAGATCCCCAGGGCCAGAGCCAGAATCGCTGCCAGGGCCGCCAGGCGCAGAGGCGTATTGGCCCCTTCCTCGGCCGGGTTGGTTCTCGCAAGCCACCAGGCCGCAATGTAGCCTCCGGCGAAGCCACCGAGATGGGCTCCGCCTGCGAGGAAGCTCGAGAAGATCTGGTCGATGACCGCGAACTGCATCACCAACGCCCCGATGAAGAGCCGGCGGGGGAGGCGCCAATGAGCGGGCACCAGCTCGGGGTAATGAAGCTCCAGCGCCAGGATGGCGCCAGCCAACGCCGAGACGAGCCCGGAGGACCCGATGACATCATCGTAGCCGTAGTAGAGAGAGCCGAGGATCGTGCCCAGGGCGCCCAGGGCCAGCACCACGACGGTCCGCAGACTTCCCAGCGGGCGCTCCACGAGATGTCCGAGTGCCAGCAGACCGCCGACGTTGACCGCCAGATGGATCGGCACGGTCGGCGCCCCGTGCAGAAAATGAGCCGTCACCGCCCGCCAGAATTCGCCGCGCCCAAAGAGCTCGGGAGCGAAGGAGCCAATCTTCTCGACCATCGGATCGGAGATCTGCGCCAGGCTGGCGAGCGCGCAGAGCACCACGACGGCCCAGGTCGCGAGATCCCTCGCCTTCCGCCGGCTCAGCGCTTCGAGCCGCTCGATCTGCTGCAACCCGTAGTCGCCGTCGGGTCGCGCCGCGAGGCGAGCCAGCAGCGCCTGACGCGCCTGCTCCGGCCCCGTCTCGGGATCGGGAAAATCCCTCGCACGGAGGAGCGAGAGTCCCGAGGTCGTCGCGACCAGCAACGCTCGACCGGTCACGGAGACATGGGTCATCGATTCGTAGCGATGCCGCCGCGACCGCTTCATGCCTCGCGACGCGATCAGCCGGAAGCCGTCGGACTCGAGCACGATCGCGCCGCCATTCGCCAACCGGATGCGCCTGTTGGGGCTGGGCTCGGCGTCGCGGGATTCACCGGCATCGCGACTCGTCGCGAAGCTCCTGGTCAGATCGTCGGAAGACATCGGCAGAGGGTAGCTCTCCAGCCCGCGCGATCACGCACTGAGCAGTACGCAGCCGAGATGCATAACGAGGCGCGGAGCCAACCCAGCTCGGGTGGCTCCGCGCATCGATTCCACTCTAGAGACCCGTTCAATCAGTGGACGAAACGGCCACCGTCGGGAAAACCCGCGAGTAGTGGAGCACCACCAGCAGGAAAATACCCACGAACCCGAGCGCGATGCCAACCTGAATCAGACCGAACCAGGAGAGCATCTCGCCCTTGATCACCGAAGGCCAGACCAGCAGGTTTCGCTCGAGCCAGAGGCCAAAGAGCAAGATCGCCGCCACGGGTCCCGCGATCCACGGGGTCTTCTTGGGCCGCTGGCCGAGCAGCACCCAGAAGGGGATCAGCCAGTTGCACGCCCAGACTGTCATCGAGACCCAGCCGTAGCCGGACTGCAGACGCACCCAACTGAAGTCCCAGTTCGCCCAGCTCTTCGCAAAGGCAGCGGCCGAATAGCTCTTGTCGATCAGGAACTGGTCGCCGAGACGGTCGCGCAGGTAGAAGGTTTCTTCGGGCAGGTTGCCGTAGTAGATCACCAGGTACTGGGACCAGAACAGATACATCCAGAAGATCGAGAAGGCGAACATCAGCTTGCCGATGTCGTGCATGCGGCTCTCGGTAATCTCACCCTGAAACCCGTCGCTGTTCCGACTCAAGACTCCGGAGAGCGCACAGGCGGCGACTGCAGAGAGAATGCCGCCCCAGCAGACGAAGTTCCCGAACAGGTTCGAGAACCAGACCTGGTCCATGGACATGACCTGGTCGAAGCTGAAAAACGCGAAACCGAAGCCGTAGAGCAGTGCGATGATGGGAGCCAGCCTCGCCGTCCTGGCCTTCGAAGCGGCACGCTCCTCCTCGTCGCCCTTCCAGCCGGCGGTCCAGTGACCGGCCATCCGCTTGGCGAGCCCCTCGCCCTTCTCGGCGAGATTGCGCAGCGTGGGTCGAGTGGAGGCTTTCAGGAAGGCGACCGCCAGCAGCGCCATCGCCCCGAGCAGGCCGAGATCCATCACGTAGAAGCGCGTGGTATTGAGCCACGGCTCCTTGCCGTGCAGCGCGCCATTCTTCTGCCAATCGAAGATGTATTCGCCGCCGAAGGCTCCGATCACTCCGAGCACGAAGGCAATCGGCAGGAACGCGCCGAGCGACTCGGCAAAGCGGCGGTAGGGACCGGGCCAGTAGGCCCCCACGAGCGAGAAGATCACCGACAGCACCAGACCGCCACACGCCATCATCGTGAAGAAGATGAAGTTGCTGTGGTAGGCGAGCCAGGCCGTCTGCGGGTCGGTGACGAGACCTCCAATGAAGGAGACGACGCCAATCACCGCGAATGCCCAGCAGAGATTCGTGAGCGGCTGGGGCAAGGCACCCGGGTTCGCGCGCTCTTCAGCCGAAGCTGCGTTGCTCACTACCGACCTCCCTGACCGTTGAGGTCCCGAATGTAGTTGACGAGATCCCATCGGCCTTCGGGCGAAATGTGCCGGTAGTTTGGCATCCGACCGCGACCAAGGGAGATGGTGGAATAGATGTGGCCATCGGTGAGGCCGGTTGCCAGGCTGAAACCCATCGGTCCCGGACCGATCGGCAGGACGCCTGCAATCGGACCCTGCGGCGCCGCGATCGGTCCGTCCCCACCGCCCGTCGGACCGTGGCAAGTTGCACAGACCGTCCCGAAGAGCTTCTCGCCGTTCTTGAGCGACGCCAGTGTGGCCCGACGCGGATTCACGAGGGCTTCCTGCTCCGCCAACGAGATCTCGCCGGGCGCCACGACGTCGCCCCAATCCACCGGGACCGTGCCTTCCGGCGGCGAGAAGAGCGTCGTGCGACCCTCCGGATACGGGTTCACCTCGAAGGCCTGCACCGCAGTTTGCCACTTCATCTGGGGCCACCATTCCTTGGAGACCTGCTCCCAACATCCCGGCGTCGCCAGCAGCGCGAGCAGACTGCCTGCAACGAGCAGTTTCCGCGAGGCGTGACCCTGCGATGCACTCCGGGATGCTCTTCGGGAGGTCGCTCTGCGGCGGGTCTTAGTGCGAGGGCGCAAGATTCACCTCCTTCGCGTTGTGTCCGCGCATCAGGGATTCCACTTCGGCCACATCGCGCTCTTCGCAGTGGACGACCACGCCGAAGTCCTCGGCGGAGAACCGAGGGCTGTAGTGCTCATCCAACTTCCTGGGATAGAGGCCGCCCATGATGAGCAGGCCGAGAAAGGTCAAGATGCCGGCGAAGAGAATCGTCAGCTCGAAGCCGATGATCCACATGGGCGGGATGGAGGCGATGTTCTTGCCCGCGATCTTGAGCGGCCAGTCCATCGACATCCAGATCTGGACGCCGAAGCCCGTCACGACACCCGTCAGACCTCCAATCAGGGTGAAGGCTCGCACCTTCGAGGGCTTCGGAGCTTCGGCCTCCTCGATCTCCTGAAAGGGAGCCGGGGAATAGGTCGTGAGATCATCGAAGCCTCGCGCCTTGAGCTTTCGGACGAGCGCCGCCACGTCCGAGGGCATCTCGAATACGCTTACGAGAGTCGCCATCAGTGCACTCCTCCGTGATCCTTGGTGTGAATCTCCAATTCCTTCATTTCCGTGATTGCGATGACCGGAAATATCTTGAGGAAGAGGAGAAAGAACATGCTGAACCAGCAGAAGCTCCCGGCCAGGACCATCAACTCCACCGTGCTCGGGATGTAGAGCCCCCAGGCCCCGGGGATGTATTCGCGCGACAGCGACGTAATGATGATCACGTATCGCTCGAACCACATGCCAAGATTGATGAAGAAGCAGAGCACGAAGAGGAACGGAATATTCGTTCTCATGCGTTTGATCCAGAGCAGCTGCGGGAACACGACGTTGAAGATGATCATGCACCAGGCCGAAAACCAGTAGGGACCGAAGGCACGCTGCCAGAACGAGGTCTGTTCGAACTCGACGCCCGAGTACCAGGCGATGAAATACTCGGCTCCATAGGCGTAGCCGCAGATCAACGACGTAAAGAGGATGAACCTCGACATATTCTCGAAGTGGTAGTCCGTGATGTAGCGCTCGAGACGGAAGATCCGACGCACCGGGACCATCACCACGACGACCATGGCGAAGCCGCCAAAGACGGCGCCCGCCACGAAGTAGGGTGCGAAGATCGTGGCGTGCCATCCCGGAACGATCGACATCGCGAAGTCCCAGGACACGATCGAGTGGACCGACAAGACCAGCGGCGTGGCAAGTCCAGAGAGGTGGAGTGTGGTGCGTGAATGCGCCTTCCACTGCTTGCCCGTGCCCTGCCAGCCGGCCGCGATCACCGTGTAGACCGCCTTCTTCCAGCCGACCGCCCGATCGCGCGCGATGGCGATGTCGGGGATCAGGCCGACGATGAAGAAGAGCACCGAAATCGTCAAATAGGTGTTGACTGCGAAGACGTCCCAGATGAGCGGGCTCTTGAAGTTGACCCAGAGGTAGCGCTGGTTCGGGTAGGGCAGGAGGAAGTAGAACTTCCAGAGCCGCCCGATATGGATCAGCGGAAAGAGCGCCGCCGTCAAGACGGCGAACACCGTCATCGCCTCGGCACCGCGATTGATCGCGTTTCGCCATTTGGCCCGGAACAAGAAGAGAATCGCGGAGATCAGCGTGCCCGCATGACCGATGCCGATCCAGAACACGAAGGTGATGATGTAGAGGCCCCAGAACACCGGGGCCTCGTAGCCCGCGACGCCTAGACCGACTTTGGTCTGATAAGCCAGGGCGCCAAAAGCCATCACAACGCCGGCGACGGAGAAGAGAAGCGCGATCAACCAGGGCCAATGAAAGCCCTTGGTCACGGCCATGATATCGATATTCGTCTGCGAATCCCTGGGCTTGGCCGGGACGTTCATCGCATCAGCGACCGCAGACGCGGGAGGCGGTGTCATCTAGTGGACTCCCTCGTTTCGTTCCCGCCGCACCTGCGCAAGGTAGGTCACGGCGGATCTCGTATTCAGGACTTGCAGTGCGTGGTAGGCGCGCTCCTCGCCTTCCTCGGCCACCTTGACCGCTTTGCTCGATGGATCGCGAACGTTGCCGAAGTGGATGGCGTCGGAGGGACAGGCCTGCTGGCAGGCTGTCATGACGCCATCCGTCGGAATCGGCTTGCCCGCGTCCTTGGCCGGCTGACGCGCAGCCTCGATGCGCTGGACGCAGAAAGAGCATTTCTCCATGACACCCTGCTCCCGGACTGTGACGTCGGGGTTGAGCATCAGTCCGAGCAGCCCCGGCCAATTCAGTCGACCGTAGTCGAAGTAGTTGAAGCGTCGGACCTTGTAGACGCAGTTGTTGGCGCAGTAACGGGTGCCGACGCAGCGGTTGTAGACCATGCCGTTGATGCCTTCATCGGTGTGGTAGGTCGCGATGACCGGACACACCGCTTCGCAGGGCGCGGCGCCACAATGTTGGCAGAGCATCGGGAGATGACGGACCTCATTCTTACCAAGCTCCTCGCCATCGGGAGTCGGGCGTCGTTCGGAACCGTCTCGGACATCGTCGTCCCCGTCGCCCAGATAGCGTTCGATGCGAAGCCATGTCATGTCGCGATGTCGAATCGCACCCTCCTCGCCGACGATCGAGACGTTATTCTCGATATAGCAAGAGGCGATACAGGCCGAGCATCCAGTGCAGCGATCATTGTCGATCGTCATGCCCCAGCGATAAGGCTGATCCGGATCGGCATCATACGAGCGCTCGAACTCGAAGGGCGGTCCTTCCATGTGATGTTCCGCGGCGCCTTCGCCGCCGTGTTCGTCGCCAGCGTGGGAATCATCCTCGGCCGCCGCCGCATCGGAATGCGCCGCCTCGGCGCTGCCCCCGGCCAGCTCGAAGAGCGAAACCTCCGGTGCCAGACCACGCTTGCGCTGGTTGTCCGTCCACTGGGAGAGGGCGAGCCGACGGAAACGACCCGTCGCAGCGACCGAGGCCGTGGTCGACACAAAGGCCTGGCTCCCCGACTCATCGAGGGCGGCCGGCAGCACGGCGGCGAGATTTGCGCCGCGCGCCACGCCGGGCTGACCATCGCCTGCCATCGAGGCGTAGTGACCGACCGTGTGCCCCTGTCCGATCGGCAGGCCGATCACGTCGTCTCGAATCCCACCGCGCGGATAGACCGAAACTTCGATCTCGCCGCTCTCCGTCGTGATCTTGGCGATGTCACCAAACACCAGGCCGAGCTCCTCGGCCTTCGCATAAGAGATCTCGGCCCAGGTATTCCAGGAGATCTTGGTCACCGGATCGGGAATCTCCTGCAGCCAGGGCAGTGCTGCGCCGCGGCCGTCGTACCAGTATGAATGCGGGTAGGCCACGATGGTGAAGGCGCCGGAGCCCTCTAGACGCGGGGCGCTCGGGCGCAGCTTGCCTGCGCTCGGAATGACCGAAACCTGTCGCATCGGCGTCGACGAGAACTCGCCCCCTCGAGCCAGGGCCTTGCGCCAATCGCTGCTCGACCAGTTGCTCTCGAGCACGCTCTTCCAGGTTCCGGCCGGCATCTGGCTGGCTGCCCTGCCTCCCATCGCGCGGGCGACGCCGAGCAGCGTATCTCCGACGGCCTGGGTATCGAAGAGGGGCCGGATCGTCGGCTGAATCAGCGAGCGAACGCCGGGCCGCGGGCTCGCATCGCCCCAGCTCTCGAGTGCGGTGTGATCGGGAAGCAGCAGATTCGCCGCCTCACTCGTCTCATCGACCAAGGAAGCAAGATCGACGACGAGGTCGACCTTGGCCAGGGCCTCGACGAATCCGGCCGAGGCCGGCAACGAGAAGACCGGGTTCGAGCCGGCAATGATCAGGCATTCGACCTCGCCCGCCTTCATCAGATCGATCAGTTTCAGCACCTGCTTCAGACTCGAAGTGTGCTTCGAATCCTCGGCCGGGTACTGAACCGCGTCACCGATGGCCCCGACGACCACATTCAGGATCAGCACCGCTGCGGCGGCGGCAACGCCGCCGGTCGAGGCAGCTGCGATGCCGGGAGGCAATGCCACGGCGTGCTTCGCCACGGCGAGCTTCGCTACGAGGCTGTCGAAGGTCCCCTGCTCGATGCCAGCCGCCGCGATGGCAGACGAGGGGTCGGCACCAGCCAGGGCCGAGCCGAGTCCCCTCACGCCCTTTCGGTCGGCCACGGCCTTGGCGAGGGCGAGCGCCAGCGCCCCCTCGCTACCCGGCGCGGCGGCAATCCAGTGATCGGCGTTCGAAGCCGTGAGATTCTGGCGGGGCGAAATCGCGACGAGACGCGCGCCACCGTCCGCATGCGCGTGAAGATCACGACTCTTCACGAGTTGCGCCGAATGCTCCGTGGGCGACATGCCGGTGTCGATGAAATCGGAGCCGAAATCGACGATCAGATCAGCACCGGAGACGTCGAAGATCGGTGCGGCCGATACGCCGAATACCGAATCGCTCGCGTCGATCAACGCATCCTGCCCGAAGGGCTCGTAGCTCAGCCGGCCCGCGATTCCCGTCGCCGCCTTGAATTGGTCGATCAGTCCGTCCAGAGAAGGTCCGACCGCGCCGGCAAGAATCCAGGTCTTGCTTGCGGCGCTGCCGAGCTTTGCGGCGAGCTTGTTCTTCGCGTCGTCCCAGCTGATGGACGTCAGGGCGCCGTCGCGGCCGCGTGAGGCGGGCGCAGTAATTCGATCGGGATGGTAGGTGCGGCCGATACCGGCGTTACCGCGGGCGCAGAGGCGACCCCGGTTGATCGGATGATCGGGATTTCCTTCGAGCTTGATCGGGCGCCCCTCGCGCGTCTTCACATGCAGGCCACAGGCGGCCGGACATTCTTGGCAGGTCGACGCATAGACGACGGCAATGCCCGGCGTGATCTCCTCGGGCTGGATCACATACGGGATGAGCTTGTCCGCGTGATCACCCAGATCACAGCCTGCCGCAGCCGCAGCACCTACAGAGAGGCCCGCCATTTTCAAGAAGTCACGACGATCGAGCTCGGCCATGCAATGTTTCCTGTCCACCGCCAACTCCCCCCGGAAGCGTCGGCTCGGTTCTTGGTCTTCGACGATCGGACGATCGTCCCTCTACCGGCGCCTGGTGGCGACCTAGTAGTGGCACTTCAGACAATCTTGAGACGCCTGATGGTTGTTCTGTCGATGGCAGTTGATGCACCATCCCATTTCGAGCTTGGCCACCGGCACCAGGTATCCGAGACGGGTGTCCGGCACGAGATAGAGCTTGTCGAGCTCCTCGACCGGACCGTGGCATGTCTGACACTCGACGCCGGCCTGGACGTGGCGGTTGTGACGAAACTGCACGTACTCGGGTAGCCGATGGATCTGGATCCATTCGATCGGCTTCTTTTCTTCCCAGCGCTGCTTGAGGTCGCGGATGCCCTCGATCTGATCGTACTCGAGGGGGAATTGAGCATGGCACCCCATGCAGAGCTCCACCGAAGGCACACCGGCGGCCTGGGAACGGTCTGTCCCGGTATGGCAATAGAGGCAATCGATCTCGAACTCACCCGCGTGATGCTTGTGGCTGAATGGAATCGGTTGAACAGGACCCGGTGCCTCGGGATCCCCGGCCGCGATGGCGGACCGGCAGGCGCCAATCGACGGCCATTGTCTGTCGAACGCCGCGGGAATCTCGATCTCCAGATGGGGATCGTCTTCCTTCATGGCGCGCAGCTCGTGGGCTTCGCAGACGCTGCCAGCCACGAGAACGTCGCCCGCAGCCGCCGCAAAGGCGACGCCATCCGACGGCGTCGGCCAACCAGACCAGAACGCCGCAACCGCGGCGATCACGGCGCTCGCAAAGCCGACGACGGAGGCGACTCGTTTCGGGCTCTGCTTCAGAGTCGAAGGGCTCGTGGGCATCCTGAGCACTCCGGGCACTCTGCTGGACCCTCTGCTGGACTTAGGCGGCACAGGCGTGGATTTGGACATAGGGCGAGACGAGGCCTCTCGGCGAACGAGGCGAGCAGTATCCGGCTCGCGCTCGCGATGAATGAACTCTCTAACGATCTCTCGAGAATCGATGAACTAAACAGACGTTCGACGCAGCGTACGAGCGACTCACGACCAACTCACGACCAACTCACGACCAACTCACGACCAACTTGCGACCGAGGCCCACCCCTCGGGCGCGCAGTCGGTCAGCGGCGACTTGTTCGAATCACGCGTATGACCGCAACTCTCCCATTCGAAAATTGATTCTACTCAATGCCGATCTGTGAATCGGCCCCTCTCCCGAAGCCTCTATCTGGAGGCGAAAGAGGAGGCGTGAGTTGGGTACAACGCTCCAAAAGTGACGTCAAGCAGTCGGCCGCGGAGTATGAAGTCCAGCATCCACGGGAGGGCGCAGCAAATCGTTGCAGGTGGGGGCGATTTGGGGTGGGGCGTCCATTCGGGAACGATCCCTCAACGCGGTCGATGCCGTACGGGAATTTACCCGCGCTACTGGTAACCCCCACGCGCCCGCATCGAAGCAGCCGGCGACGCGAGTTGATAGGCTCCATTCCCAGTCGAGCCAGAAATACTCGCGAAGAGAGCCGGGCCTCCGGAGCCCGCAAATTGGACGGAGATTCGAGATGATCGACTTCGAACCCACCGAAGAGCAGGCCTTGATCATCGAGACCGTGCGGCAGTTTGCCGAGAAAGAGATCCGACCCCATTCGCGAGACGCGGACGAGGAGGGAAAGCCCCCGAGTTCGGTCCTCGAAGCAGCCCATCAGTTGGGACTGGTGGCCAACGCTCTGCCGCAATCCCACGGCGGCGGCGGGGAGCGGTCGGCTGTCACGGGCGTTCTGGTTGCCGAGGAGCTCGGGTGGGGTGATCTGTCGATTGCCCTCGCCGTCCTCTCGCCCGGCCTGATCGGATTCCCGGTCGCCGATTTTGGATCCGAGAGTTTGAAAAATCAGATACTTACACGGCTGCTGGGCGATCGATTCGTGCCGGGCGGCCTGGCGATCACCGAACCCCGATTCGACTTCGATGTGTTCCACCCCCAGACGACGGCCAGGCGGGACGGTGAAAAGATCTTTCTCGATGGCTCGAAATCCCAGGTGCCCTGGCTCGAGGGAGGGCAATTCCTGCTCGTGATCGCGGCTGAGGAGCAGGGGCTCGCCGGCTTCGTCGTAGAGCGCGACGCCGCCGGGCTGAGCGCCGAGCCAGAGCAGAAGCTGGGCCTCGAAGGACTTCCGACCGCCGAACTCACTTTTTCTGGGGTGCAGGTCCCTCGCGACGCTCGCCTCGACGCCGGCGATGCGGAGATGCGTCGAATCATCGATCGGGGCCGAGTTGCCCTGGCGGCCGCCTGCATCGGAACCGCCCGCGCCGCCTACGAGCTGGCCCGGGACTACGCCAAGCAGCGCGAGACCTTCGGCCAGCCGATCGCGACCCGTCAGGCGATCGCCTTCAAGCTGGCTGACATGGCGATCGAGATCGACGGCGCCAGATTGCTGGTATGGGAAGCCGCCGTCGCCCTCGACAGGGGCGAGGACGCGACACGACTCGCTCGCCTCGCCTACGACCAGACGACCCGGATCTCGCTCAGTGTCGCCGACGCGGCGGTTCAGATCTTCGGTGGCTATGGCTACATCCGCGACTACCTGCCGGAGCTTCACCTTCGAAACCTCGCGGGTCTCACGAGCTTCGAGACGCTGGCGCTCGTCTGACCCCGAACCCCGGCACCAGTCGAAATTCGAAGCGGTTCGCCACGACGATAAGGAGACCGCCATGCCGATCGACTTCGAACTCTCCGAAGGGAGCAAGCTCTCCCAACGGCACTACCACGCGATCGCCAAGGAGCAGATGCGACCCATCTCGCGGCGTTGCGATCTTCAGGAGCACCAGCTGCCGGCGGAATGGGTCGACTACTGGTGGAACGAAGGCCGGCATGGGCTCAAGAATCGATCGCCTCTAGCCAATGACGGCTTCGTGACGCTGTGCCTGCAGGCCGAAGAGCTCTGTTGGGGCGACGCCGGCCTCTACCTGAGAATGCCAACGCCCGCGCTCGGTGGCTCCGCCGTGAGCTCCGCGGGCACGAAGGAACAGAAGCAGCGATTCCTGTCGCCTTTCCGCGCAGAGGGCGGACATCCCATCTGGGGGGCGATGGCGATCACGGAACCCCAGGCGGGCTCCGATGCGGCCGCAATCGAGACCACCGCCGATTTCGACCCGGACACGGAGGAGTGGATCCTGAACGGCATCAAGATCTTCTGCACTGCCGGCGAAGGTGCATCGACGGCGGACGGAGGCTTCGTCGTGGTGTGGGCGACGATCGACCGATCCGCCGGGCGCGGCGGCATCAAGTCCTTCGTCGTGCCCGCCAACACGCCGGGAATGCAACTCATCGGCTGCGAGAAGAAGCACGGCATCCGCGCCTCGGATACCGCAACGCTCCGTTTCGACGATTGCCGGGTGCCTCGAGACCACCTGCTCGGCAGCGCGGAAGTCAAGAGGAAGGACCCGACGAAAGCCGGCGACCGGGGCTTCAAGGGTGCGATGGCGACATTCGACGCGAGTCGCCCGATCGTAGCGGCGATGGCGACGGGCATTGGCCGCGCCTCGCTCGATTTCTTGAAGGAGACTCTCGAGCGAGAGGGCATCCGGGTGCGCTACGACACCGCTCCACGCAAGCTCACCGCGATCGAGCGCGACGTGATCGAGATGGAGGCCGAGCTGCAGGCGGCTCGCCTGCTCACCTGGCGAGCCGCCTGGATGATGAACACGGGAAAGCGCAACAACCTGGAGGCCTCGATGGCCAAGGCCAAGGCCGGTCTCGCCGTCACCCACATCACGCAGAAGACAGTCCAGATCCTCGGACCCGTGGGCTACTCGAAGAAGCTTCTGGTCGAGAAGTGGATGAGAGATGCCAAGATCAACGACATCTACGAGGGCACCCAACAGATCAACCAATTGATCGTGGCCCGCCGAATCCTCGACTACCCTTCCTCGATGCTGCGATAGACTTTGCGCCACAGCCCCTCAGCCCCTCACAGGCTCGCGCCGGAGACCCCGATCATGCCGATCGACGACGACCTCATCGAAATCCTCGTCTGCCCAGAGACCCGACAACCGGTCCGCCTGGCACCGGCCGAAACGATCGCGCGCATCAACGCAGAAATCGATTCGGGACGACTGCGCAATCGGGGCGGGGACAAGCTCGAGAAGCACGTGGAAGAGGGGTTGCTCCGCGAAGATGGCAGGATCCTCTACGTCGTCGACGACAGCATTCCCGTGATGCTCGTGGATCAATCGATCGAACTCGGCTGAGGCCGCTGCGGCTTCGCGATCGCACTCTCTTCTTTTGGCTGGAGCGCGACCGAGGCGTAGTCGAGCCTACTGCGCAGAGGCAGCAGGCGAAGCCTGCGAGTGAACGCAGCCAGAGAGCCGCAGACGCGTCCGAATGCTGGGATTTTCCGGCCGGGCCTCTAGCCCTATTGGGCGAACTCACGGCGTTTCAGTTCTTTGACGTATTCCGAGAGCTCGTCGTCCCCCGCGACGATCTTCGAGATCTCTTCCTCGAAGCGCAGCGAGTCCTCCTTCAGGCGTTGTAGCTCGAAGGGCGTGTCGAGGAACTGAGAGGCCTTGCGAAGCAATGCGAGCGCACCCCGCGGATTCGGCGCAGCACTGATGTAGTGGGGCAGACCCGCCCATAGCGCGAGAACCTCGATGCCCTCCTCCTCGAGTGCATTCGAGAGCACCCCGACGATTCCGGTTGGCCCCTCGTAGCTGGTCGGCTCGACTCCGAAACGCTCCAGTAGATCCGCTTCACTCGAGAATCCCGTCACCACGACGGGTTGGGAGTAGACGACATCCGCGAGATAGGCACCCATCAGCAGACAGCACTGGACACCCATATCGACTGCCAACTCGATCACCGCTTCGCAATAACTCTTCCAACGAAGATGCGGCTCGGTGCCAATCCCGACGATCACCTCGCGACCCTCATCGGTCACGCCGTAGCGAAACTCAGTGGAGGGCCAGCTGATCGGTCCCGACTTCCCCTGCTGGTACTGAACCCGTGGCCGGCAAACCGTGAAGTCGTAGTATTCGTCTGGGTCGATCTCTGCGAGGGGCACAGTGCGCACGGATTCATTGACGAAGCACGCGGCCGACGAGGCAGCCTCGCCCGCGTCGTTCCATCCTTCGAGAGCCAACACCAGAGTCGGCTCACCCAGCAGCGGTCTCACGTGCATCCGTAGAGAGCTCATGACAGCTACCAGAGTCGCACGATCGGACCCCGGCGCACAAGTAAAAAGATGACTTGCTTTGCAGCGAGCGGAGGGACGATAATGGGGAGACTCCGGGAGAGAGAGTTGAACGCGCACTGCACAGCCCTCTCTACACTACCGCTACTGCCGCTACTACCTCTCGAAACGATAGCCCTGCCCTCGAACCGAGAGAATGTGCTTGGGTCGACTCGGATCCTTCTCGAGATAGCGCCGCAATCGGACAATGAAGGAGTCGATCACGCGTGTATTGGTGTCGGGGCGCAAACCCCAGACCTCCTCCAGGAGTTCACCCCGCGTGACCGTCTCTCCCTCCCGATCGACCAACGCGCGCAGCAGGCCAACCTCTCTCGTCGTCAGGCTCACCGTCTCGTCAGGCGACTCGATCGCGAAGCGATCGAAGTGGATGGTCGATTGGCCGACCTGGACGTCGGGTAGAGGCTCACTCAGCGTCTCGACACCGTCCCATCGCCGGCGCCGGATGAGGACGCGCACGCGGGCCAGCAGCTCTTCGAGTCGAAAAGGCTTCGTCAGGTAGTCGTCGGCCCCCTCTTCGAGCCCACGTACGATGTCGGCCCCGTCATCCTTGGCCGTGAGTATCAGAATTGCAACAAAATTGCCCGATGCCCGTGTGCGTCGCGCCACCTCGAAGCCACTCAGCTCCGGCAACATCAAGTCGAGGATCACGAGGTCGAAGCCTCCCCCTCCCGATTCGGTGAGCAGATCCAGAGCCTGGCGACCGTCGCCGACGACCTCGGCGCTATAACCGTCCTGTTCGAGATTGAAACGCAGGCCATCGGCGATATGCGCTTCATCTTCGACGATGAGTATGCGCTGCTGCGGTCGCTGCTGAGCTGCTTGCTGTTTCATGCCTGCACGATCCCTTCGCTTCGGCCCGGCCGCAGTGTCACGACAAAGCGACTGCCACGGCCCGCACCCTCCGACAGGGCAACGACACGCCCGCCGTGCTTGCGAAGCAGCGTTCGGACGACAAAGAGACCGAGCCCGAGACCTGAAACCTGACGTCGGACGTCTCGACCGGCGCGGTAGAAGCGCTGAAAAATGCGGCGCAGCTCCTGCTTGGGGATGCCGATGCCCTGGTCCGAGATCTCGACCTGGATCCGGCCGTCGCCTGGCTCGACGATGCCGACGCGAATCTTCACGGGCTCCTCGGAATACTTGACGGCATTCTCGAGCAGGTTTCGAAACACCAGGCCGAGCTCCGCCGCATCGCCGCGCACGCGCAGGGCCCGGGTCCATTCGAGACACACGGCATCCTCGCCCAGCGCGTGGCGTTCACGTAGCTCTTCGATGTGTTCACTGAGCAGAGTCTGGATCTCGACGGTCTGTAGAGAGCTTCGCGAACGAGCAGATTCTTCGGCCCGCGCCGCCGCAATCACCTGCGCCACGGTGTATTCGAGGCGGTCGAGATCCTCCCCCATGCGTCCGATGAACTCGCCGCGCTGCACGGGTGCGAGTTCGTGACGGCCCAGGGTTTCGAGACCGAGCCGGAAGGACGCCAGCGGCGTTCGGAGCTCATGCGTGACGGCATCCATGAAGGCCCGTTGCGATTGATTGAGGCGGACTTCCAGTACCAGCTTTGCACAGAGCCAGATGAGACCACCGAGCACCAGCAAGAAGAAGATCGTGCCGAGCACGAAGAGAACTGCGTCGATCGGCGACAGCTTCCCGGCTGTCTCCGAGCCACCTCCCCAGACGAGGATCTGCCATCCCACTGCGAGAGCGAGCACCAGGATCATCGAAACGATCCCGATCGCGAGCGGTCCTCCGATCGAACGGCGCTGCATGGCTTTTCCCCATCAAAGTGCTTGGTGCCGGATAGCCTGGAGTATGCCGCGAATCTTCGGCGAAAATCAGTCGGCGACATCCCCGCCGGAGTCTGCCGCGCAATCAACCGCGTCGGCTGGATGCCCGATGAAGGCGACGCCGAGATTGCCACCAGCGGAGTCTGTTGGGGCAGAACACCCCTGGGTCGAGCAGATCGCAGAGCTGTAGGACGATCAGGTCCGCGAAACAGTGCTGGACGAGTCTAACGACGTATTTCTCTATGCCCCTGAATGTGCCCCTGAATACCCCTGGGCACGGGTTGCAGAAGCCGCGCGCCATCGAGACCAGAGTCTGGGCCGGTGCGTCTCATCGAATGCCCTGGAGAGAGCCGACCGAGACCTCAGGATGGAGCACATTCTTGTCGACGGGCCCATCGATACCCGGCACCTGCCCGTTGTCGGTGTACTGCCACAGTGTCCACGCAGTCCGCTCGTCTACCCGCATCCGCCCCCAGATGTTTCGAAGCCAGAGCGGAAACTCACCGAAGCGATCGTCGATCAGCTCGCGCCTCGAACGCGCGGTCAGATACAGGATGGGCTTCCTGCCCCACGAGCGCTCGACCTCAGCCAGGAAGATCATCAACTCCTCACGAACCCGCTCGAGATCGCTGTAGGAAGAGCAGTTCCCACCAAACTCGACATCGGCCACCGGAGTCAGCGCACCCTCTTCCGGCGCTGCCACGCGGAGAAAATTCGCCGCCTGATCGAGCCCAGGGCTACAAAACGTGAAGAAATGATAGGCGCCCCTGGGAAGACCCTGCTCCCGGGCCGCTCGCCAATTGAGCTCGAAGCGCGGATCCAGGAAGTCGCCTCCCTCGGTCGCCTTGATGAAGGCAAATCGAACGCCCGATGCGGCAACCGCGCGCCATTCGATCGGGCCCTGATGATGCGAGACATCGATTCCAGCAACGCGGTAGATCGCCGGATCGGGCGGCCACAGACGAATCGGTCCAAAAAGAATCAGCGAGCAGACCACGACGACGAGACCGATCAGTATCGCAGCGGTCAGCCGGCAACGAAGGGCCGGCCTCCTGTATCGGGAAGATCCATTCGACATCGTCCTAAAATACCCGGTTCCGCGGCGATCTCCCGCCCACCCGAATCGGCGGCCAGCAGCCCGTTGAAGAACCCCCGCGGAGGCGCGTGCCTGGCGACAGCGGGGGTTCTTCAACGGCCTGCTAGCAGCGTCGAGCCAAAACCGCTTCCTTTGCGCACCAGAGGACCGGCCCTATCCATCCAGCTATCCACCCAACCAGGAGACCAACCTTGAGCGACGCCCAACCGATCACCGGCTGCTGCCCCGGCGACATCGCCCCGAACCTGTTTCTTTGCGGCGATCCCGCCCGCGTCGAACGCATTGCGGCAGACTGGGATGACGCACGGGAAGTCTGCAAGGTCCGCGAGTACACGATCCTGACGGGAAGCAAGGCGGGCGTCGCCCTCAGCGTTGCCTCTCATGGCATCGGCGCCCCCAGCACCGCTGTCCTGATCGAGGAGATGATCAAGCTCGGGGCCTCGACGATGATCCGGATCGGCAATTCCGGCGGGCTCGACCCTGGCCTCGAGATCGGCGACCTGGCGATCTCGACAGGCTGTGTGCGGGACGATGGGACCAGCAAGAGCTACGTCATTGCTGAATACCCGGCCGTCGCGAGCTTCGAGATCGTAACGGCCCTCGTCGGCGCATCCAAGGCGCTCGGCGTTCGCGCACACGCCGGAGTGACCTGGTCCCTCGATGCGTTCTACGCGCGCAACGCCATCGCGGGTCCCGACAAGACGATGTCGAGCATGTCGGTTGGCGGCTATTGGCCAAGCTCCTTCGAAGCCCGCATTCGCGATATGCAGCAGGCCAAGGTGCTCAACTGCGAGATGGAGGCCGGGGTGCTGCTCACCCTGGCAGGACTCTTCGGCGTCCGTGCCGGCGCGATCTGCGTCGTCTCGGATCGAGCGCCCTGGCCCGGACCCTCCGAGTTGGACCTCGACCGCAATATGACGAGCTGCATCGAGGTGGCAACCAACGCCATGCTCGAAGTCGCTACTCGGGGATCAACGCCACCGGGATCGGCATGATGTTCCAGGTCAGGACACTGCGGTTGTCATTGCGTTTGTAGATTTCTTGCTTGACCAGGCGCCGACCGTTCCAGACATAACGACGAAGCGCCTTGTGCTTGTCGCTGGCGACGTAGAGCTCTTGCACACCATCGCCGTCGAGGTCCGCTGCGACGGCAGCATGCTCGAAGCTGCTCGAGCGCCGGTCGATCGACTTCTTCTTCCATTTCGCGTTCGGATCGGCGCCCGGCCGCAGCCACCAGACACCCGCCTGGAAGAGCGCCGCGACGATTTCCTTCTTGCCGTCGCCGTCGAGATCGCTCGGCGTCAGGAAGCGGCCCAGGCGATCGTCGAACTCGGCGATGACCACGCCCTCGGCCGGCTTTGTATCGGCCTCGTAGCGCCAGATCTCGGTGCGATGGAGCAGACCCTTGCCCTCGGGATTCTTCTGCCCCTCGACGAAGACGTAGAGCTCATCCTTGCCATCTGCGTCGATGTCGTGCACGAGGATTTCCTTCGCATGCCGACCACCCAGATCGGCGACCACAGTGCGACCCTCTCCCTTGCTCGGTACGTAGCGCACGACGCGGCCCGACTGGCTCGACCCATCGAGCTTGTTCGGCTCCGAGGGCGTCGCGTAGATCTCGAGGGCCCCGTCGCCATCGAGATCACCCAGCTCGATCTCGTGCACGAAGGTGTCCTTCTCACGGTCGAGCTCCTCGACGGCGAAGCTTCCATCAGGCCCGGCTCGCACGACGGCGACAACACCCTGATCGTGGGTTGCGACGACGATCGCGTTCGACCCGTTGCCATCGACGTCGCCGATTTCCATCTCGCGCATGCGAGAGAAACGACCGCCGAAATCCTGCTCCCAGAGCGTCTCCGCGACGAGCTCTCCCTGCTGTTTTCTCCACAGCTTGAGCAGCGCCTTCGAACCACCGCCCGTCAGCAGCCCCACTTCGCCATCCGCGCTCTGATAGGCCATCGCCTTGTGGAAGACGTTGCTGTCGGGGTCGATCATCCCCGCCTTCACCCACTTCCCCGCCTTTCGCTGGATGAACTCGAGCTCCGAGGGAAGCGGCACCGGCGGCCCTTCGGCCCCCGGCTCGGGCTCCGGGAAGACGGACAGGCTGAGCACCAGGGCCAGGGGCAGGTCGTCGGGCAGAGCGGGCAACGCGGCCAGTGCCGGCTTCGGGGCGGGCTCTGGCTGCGCCGGCGCCGCGGGCACTGCGATCGGTGCCCGCACATCGTCCCCGCCATCCCCACAGCCGGCCAGCGCCAGCAGGAAAGCGATCGCCAGACCGCACATGGCGCCGCGTGCGGCGGGGCAAACGCGATGAGTTTTGGTGGTGAGGGTCGCGACGACCGGATTCATGACATCTATCCTCTTAGCTTGACTTGTGTTGCTTCGGGCGCTGCCCTGGGCGGCGCCCGACGGGGCGATGTGTAGCAATCCCCCTCGGCCACTGCGCATCTTCGCCTGAGCGTGGTATTCCCTGGCCCGCGAGCACGAGGCTTTTTATTCCCCCCCGCTGAGAAAGCACCACCGGTGAGCAAGGCCAAGGCCAAAGGCAATCTTCAGGCCCCGAGGGGTACGCGCGATTTCTATCCCGCCGAGATGCGTCGTCGCAACTGGCTGTTCGGCCATTTCCGGGAGGCCGCCGCGCGCTTCGGCTTCGAGGAGGTCGACGCACCGATGGTCGAGCACGCCGAGCTCTTCACGCGCAAGGCGGGAGAGGAGATCGTCGACCAGCTCTACCATTTCGAGCTTCACGAGCGACACCTCGCGCTGCGGCCGGAGATGACGCCCTCGATCGCTCGAATGGTCATCGCGCGCCAGGGCGGAATGCGGTTTCCGATCCGCTGGTTCACGGTGACCCAGAACTGGCGCTACGAGCGCATGACCCGCGGCCGTCGTCGCGAACACTACCAATGGAACATGGACATCTGGGGCGCAGCGGGAGTCGAGGCCGAGGCCGAGCTGCTGTCGGCGATGTTCAGCGTCTTCGATGCCGTGGGCCTCGCCCGCGGCAAGGTCGAGGTTCGTCTCAACAGCCGCGCGCTGCTCGAAGAATCGCTGCGGCAGGCTGTGCTCACCGATCGGCCGGGTGTCTTCGAGCCACTCTGTGTGGTCATCGACAAGATCGACAAGATCGGCCCCGAGGCGGTGACCGAGCAGCTCTGCGACCCGGATGGGGCGATCGGGCTTAGTAGGGACGAAGCGCAGCGAGTTCTCGAAATGCTCGGCGCCAGGTCCCTGGACGACGCGGCCCGGTTCGCGGCCAAAGACTCGGCGGCCTTGCTGGATCTGCGCACTCTATACCGCCTGCTCGAGGCCTACGGCATCGCCGACCAGGTGCCCTTCGACGCTTCGGTGGTGCGCGGGCTCGCGTACTACACGGGAATCGTCTTCGAGGCCTTCGATACCGGCGCGAAGCTTCGCGCCATCGCAGGCGGGGGACGCTACGACCAGCTTGCGGAGACTCTGGGTGGAAAGCCCCTGCCGGCCGTCGGCTTCGGATTCGGCGATGCGGTGATCGGCGAGCTGCTCGAGGACGAAGAGATCTGGCCCGATCTGACTCGTGAAATCCAGGACGTGGTCTTTGCCCTCGGAGCTGAGCAAGAGACCTCCGCCATCGCCGTGGCCCGTCGCCTGCGCGCGACCGGCCGTCGGGTCGAGCTCACGATTGGCAGTGCAAAGCTGAAACGGGTGCTGGGAGACGCCGCTCGGGCCGGGGCCGAGCGGATCTTCCTGATCGGCGAAGACGAGCAGCGCCGGGGCGTCGTCACGGTCAGAGACCTCTCGAAAAAGAAAGAGCACGAAGAGCCGATCGAAGGCTGAGTCGCCGCTCGCAAAGCGCTATAGCTAACGACATCTCGAACTGCCCTTCGCGGCCACCCTACCCGTCCGCCTCGAAACACACTCCGCCTCGAACCGGGGGCGCGGAGACCCTGATGAGCGAATGGACCGCAAGACAGAGCTCCGACCTCTATCAGATCCCGGCATGGGGGGGCGACTTCTTCTCGGTATCGCCGCGCGGTGAGCTGCTGGTGCACCCGCGTCTGCGGGACACGGCGCCAATCGCGCTTCCAAAGCTGGTCAGCGAGCTCGAAAACCGCGGACTGCGTCGACCGATGCTGATCCGCTTCTCCGACATCCTCGCCAAACGCATCGAAGACCTCGCCGGCTCTTTTGCCGACGCGATCGCCGAGCACGAGTACAAAGGACGTTGGCGTGGTGTGTATCCGATCAAGGTGAATCAGCAGGCCCACGTCGTCGAAGAGATCGTGCAGTTTGGTGCGCCCTTCGGTGTCGGACTCGAGGCTGGAAGCAAGCCAGAGCTACTGATCGCCCTGGCGCTCCTGGATACGACGGACGCTCTGCTGATCTGTAACGGGTACAAGGATCGCGCCTACGTCGAAATCGCGCTCCTCGCCCAACGACTCGGCCGCAGTCCGATCCTCGTCGTCGATCGATTCGCCGAACTCGAGCTCATCATCGAAGCTTCGGCGAAGCTCGGGATTCGACCGCATATCGGACTGCGAGCGCGGTTGTCGACGGTCGGCGCGGGCCGCTGGGTCGAATCCTCGGGTCAGCGATCGAAATTCGGACTCGGCCCCGACGAGCTCGTCCGCGCGATCGATCGATTGCGAAAAGAGGACATGCTGGATTGCGCCGAACTCCTGCACTTCCACATCGGCTCACAGATCACGACGATTCGTGCCCACAAGGACGCGCTCCGCGAGGCGATGCAGATCTACGTTGGGCTCTATCGGCTGGGCGCGACCTCCCTTCACCTGCTCGATGTCGGCGGCGGCCTGGCCGTCGACTACGTCGGGGCGGGAACCGACGACCCCTCTTCGAAGAACTACTCGGAACAGGAGTACGCGAACGACGTCGTGTTCGCAGCGGAACAGGCCTGCTCCGAAGTCCGCGTGCCCGCTCCTGACATCATCACGGAATCGGGTCGGGCGATGGTCGCGCATCATTCGATGCTCATCTTCGACGTGATCGGGGTCGACCGCAGCCTATCCCCTGAAAAGCTCCAGGCCTGTGACGAAGCGGACCACGCAGTGCTCCACAGTCTTCGCGAAGCGGTCGAGGCCATCACGCCCGTTCGCCTTGCCGAGAGCTACCACGACCTGGTCGATGGACGCGATGAAGCGGACTCGCTCTTCTCACTCGGATACCTGGACCTCATTGGACGCGCGAAATCCGAACGATTGTTTCGCGCTGGGTGCCAGATCATCGGCGACATCCTCAATCAGCTTGGCGAAGCGCGCGAGGAGTTCGAGGATCTCCAGGGGCTCCTGACCGACACCTACTTCGGAAACTTTTCGGTCTTCCAGTCCGCTCCCGACGCCTGGGCGGTCAAGCAGGTCTTTCCGGTGATGCCGATCCATCGACTCGACGAGGAGCCCAGCCAGCGTGGCATCATCGTCGATCTGACCTGCGACTCGGACGGTCGAATCGACCGCTTCATCGGCAACGGCGCAGAGCAGCCCACGCTGCCGCTCCACGCCTGGAACGGGTCGCCCTATTTTCTCGGGATCTTCCTGGTCGGCGCCTATCAGGAGATCCTGGGCGACATGCACAACCTCTTCGGGGACACCGACGCCGTGCATGTCCGGCTCGGGGACGATGGCGACTACGAAGTCGAGCATCTAGTCGATGGCGACAATGTCAACGAGGTGCTCTCCTACGTTCAGTACGACCTTCGCAGTCTCTCTGAACGCGTGCGCAAGATGATCGAGGCTTCCCTCCACGAGGGACGCATCAGCCTCCAGGAATCGGCTCTTCTGCGCCGCCGTTTCGACCAGGGCCTCGCCGACTACACCTATCTCGTCAACGAGACCTGAAGATTGCCGAATAAGCATCGCCGAGCGAAAACGGCCCGAGTCTATTCTTGGAATATCAATGGCATTCGAGCGGCCACCAAGAAAGGGCTGGCCGAATGGATTCGCCGTTGCAACGCCGAGATCATCGGTCTCCAGGAGGTTCGGGCTGAAATCGAGGCCATCCCCCCGGAAATCCGAGCTCTCGACGACTACCATCAGAATTTCGTACCGGCCCGTCGCAAGGGCTACTCGGGTGTCGGGCTGCTCTCCCGACGCCAACCTGACCGCACCGACACCTCTCTCGGCGAAGAGCGCTTCGACGCCGAAGGCCGATTGCAAATCGCCCGCTTCGGGCGCCTGGTCATCGCCAATGGTTACTTTCCCAACGGATCTGGTAAGGACCGAAGCAACGACCGAGTCCCCTTCAAGCTCGACTGGTACCGTGCTCTCTTTGCGCGAGTAGAAAAATGGCGCAGAGCGGGCTACCGGGTGCTCGTCATGGGGGACTACAACACAGCACACCGCGAGATAGACCTCGCTCGCCCCAGGGACAACCGCAAGGCCTCGGGCTTCCTGCCCGAGGAGTGCGCGGAGCTCGACCGCTGGATCGAGGCCGGCTGGGTCGATACGTTTCGCGCCTTCGAGAACGGGTCGGGCCACTACTCATGGTGGAGCCAACGCTTCGGCGTCCGGGCGAAGAATGTCGGCTGGCGCATCGACTACATCCTCGCGTCGCCGTCCGCCATGCCCTTCGTTCGAAACGCCTTCATCGAGCCCGACACCCAGGGCTCGGATCATTGCCCGATCGGAGTCGATCTGGATGCGTCGATCTTCGGCCGATGATCGAGCCGACTCTATGCGCGCGAGAACCGCTCGCAAGTTGGTTCCGAGAGGGGTCGTGCCGCAGCCACGCCTCGGCGCGACTGCGGACTTTCCGGCCGGGCCTAGCGCGACGCCATCAGGACTTCGCTCTCGTAGGCCTCGAGCGAGTCGAAGCGAGCGAACTGTCCCTCCAGCATCGTGCGCGAGGGTAGGCAGGTGGCCCCAGAGCGAATCTGCACGTTTCGGACCCAGACCATCAGCGCCTGGAGGGGATTGACCTCACCCGGTTCGAATAGACACGGGTCGAAGCGATCGCTGCGAAGTCGGATCACCTTCAGGGGATCCGACTGATCGCTGGACCAGTTGAGCGCAAAATCGACGATCAGCACGGGCCGCGACGCCAGACCCGAGATCGCCGCCATGCAGATGGCCTGGATTCGGGCGATCGGCAGGTGGGACTTTCCCCGTCCTTCGACATCGATCTCGATCGAGTCTTCGCCGACGCCGACGGGAACCGAATCGAGCGCCTTCAATACTCGAAGCGGGGGCGGAGAGGCCGGGGACTGATCGATGCCCACGCTGAATTCATCGTCGTCAGCCGATGGGGCGACGACCGTTTCGGCCGGATCCGGGACGATTGCGGGGCTGACAGGAGACGGTTCGGGAGAAAACAGCCGGGTATCGTCGTCGCTCGCACCGGAAGCTTCGAGACCCGCCTGCTCTGCAGTGGGCCCCCAGACGGTCATTTGGTCGGCAGGGGCTTCGAGCGTGCTCGTCAGCTCATCCGACGCATCGATCAGCGGCGTCATGTCGGAGTCGGTTTCCGCCTCCGCGGGGTCCATGAGGCCACCGCCACCAGCATCGCTCGGCTCGAAGCAGTCGTCGAAGAAATCGAGATCGCCCGCCGACAGCAGGTCGGACCCGAGGGCGCCGTTCAGATCCCCGATATCACTCGGGTCATTCCAGTGCGAGAGCACGTCCCCGCTGTCTACCCCGCCGATGCTCAGGTCGGCTTGCGAGCCACCGGTCTCGGCCTCGAGGCCTTCGAGGCTCAGCACGCTTGGATCGAGATCCTGCTCGGCCAGCCGCGCTTCGTTCGCATCGGATGGGCCCGATGCGTCCTCATCCGACGCCTCCAGAGCCGAATCGGCCTCGAGCGGAAAGGCGGTCGTTTCGCTCGGATGATGTTCGGCCTGGGTCGGCTGATCGGGCTGAGACTTCGGTGCTTCGGGCAGCGCCTCGGTCGCCTCTTTGCGCGTCATGTCCGGGGACGATTGATCCGTTGGCCGTACTGTCATCGCCTCGAGTTCCGCCCGATGTGCCGAATCGAGCGTCCTGTCCGTCAGCTCGATCGTCGCCGCCTCTCGCGCGAGACTCTCGTCGAGATCCCTGGCGATCTTCACGATCCGCATCGCATGCGCCGCTGAGACGCCCGCATGCAGCGCGCGACGCAGGGAGAAGAGAGCCTGCTCCGGATGCCCCGCATCGAGCAGCGCTTCGCCGAGGCGCACGGATGCCGTCGACTCGAGCCGCACATCGCACTCGGCCGTCGCGATGGGCAGCCAGTACTCGAGCGCGCGCGGCAAGTCGCCTGCCCGCAGAGCACTGCGAAGGCTCGGCAGGATCAGCTCCGCGACTGCCTCGAGTTGGCCCACTTCGACTGCAATCGAGAAGTAGGCCTCCACGATCTCTGCTTCTTTCGGACTCTCCCGCCAGGCGGCCTGAATCAGGTCGAAGGCCTGTTGGGGATCGCCATCGGAACGCAGGCGCGAGGCCCGAGCGACGACCGGATTCGGCCCACGGCTCGCTTTCGAGGATTCACGCGACGCGAGCTTCGACTCGACGCCGAAGAGTCGGAGTCCACCCGCCACGAGCGCTCCGAAACCGACCGAGGCGCAGATACTCGTCCAGGGCACGCTCCCCAGATCGTGCAACCAGAGGTTGCGAACCACGAAGGATTCGACGGCCAACCATGTCGGCAGTAGGACCCAACCGGGCAGCACGAAATGGCCCTCGAGTCCGCGAACGAAGTAGGCTCCGAGCAAGGCGGCCGCGAGCCCGGCACCGCCAGTCCAGGGAACGCCGCTGCTGGCATCGAATAGTCGATAGCCCTGAGCGCTGAGAGGGATGGCCAGCACAGCGAAGACCATGAAGATCGCGGAACCCCAGGTGCGTTCGAGGGGGATGCCTACCAATAGCAGCACGGTGAGACAGAGCAGAACGCCAACGGTGTTTTCCTGCACAAAGGCATGCGCAAAATGATTGATCGGGGGCGTACCGGTCGCGCGAACACCGAAGCGCCAGCCGGGATCGGCTCTCAGCCGTGCTTCGTAGGCCGCGTCGATGAGTGAGTCGAACTTCGCTTGCGAACGGGTCGGAAGCTCGACGCTACTCGAGGACTCCGAGTCCGCAGCGGCAGCAAGTGCGTCGGCCAGCCACTCGGGATCGAGAATCAACCTTCCGATCGCATCGACCTCGAGTTGCGGGCGGCGCATCAGGTATTCGCGGGCTTCCTCACGTGCAGCATCGAATTGCGCTGCCGCCGGACGGTGATCCCCGCCCAAAAGGATGGGCGCGGCAATCATCGCCAAAGCGATCAATGCACTGACGATCGGCAGCTTCTTGAGCCCATCCAATTGCTTGGTCTCCCGTCTCCACCCGGACACAGCTGGTGCGTTGCCCCGGCGACCCAGACTCTCCGTTAAACGGATGGTCGAGCTACTTGCTGTAGAGAGAATCCGCGCGAGAAGTGGTGGGGGTGGAATCACACACCCCGAGCGGGCTGGATTCAGGGCCACGCAGCTGAGTGAGCGAAGCGGCCTCGCACCCAGCGAGCGAAGGAGGTCTCGAAGAGCTGTCTTCATCGGCTGCTGGAGTCGAAAGGAAAACCCGCGCTGCCCCTTTGGATCAGCATCGCGTCGATCGACCCGACCGAGGTCGAGGCCGGCCAGAGGACTACGTCGCTTCTACGCCGGCTCCGGAAAGATCCGAGGGTGGGGGGTGTCGGACACAGTGGTCCACCCATTATCGCGTCGGTCGCCAGATCGGCGCGAGGTGTGGAAATCGCGCCGATCTGGCCCCGATGGCACATCGCGAGGGCGTCGACTACATCGATGCTGCCCGAGCTGCCCGAACGGGTGTGACGGCCTACAGCGTGACGAATCGATGGCGCTCGACATCCAATCTGACTCGCCGTTAGGCGGATGATCGATCACAGTCGGACCTCGAGACGAAATCGAGTAGACACCAATGTGCTCCTTCCGGGAACCCACAGACAGACGGCGAATCTAACTTTCGAGAGCTAGAGGCCCGGCCGGAAAGTCCGCC
>PVBE010570324.1_pt1 | contig 32199 bp, 32 predicted proteins | sample 1631181 | NCBI WGS metagenome assembly PVBE01 (sample SAMN08397723, study PRJNA350692) | Marine metagenome, whole genome shotgun sequencing project. | isolation source: water | place: Pacific Ocean | collected 2012-04
CTGCTCTTACTAACCAGCTTTGCACTTGTAACAAGCTGGGCTTTGATCTTGCGCCCCATCCAGGTCAACATCTTGATGCCAGCATCTATTGCTAAATCAACAGCTGGTCTTGTACGCCAATTCAACAATGATCATCACGGCTATATCAATCTTCAGGTAACTCAAGGACCTCAGGACACGGAAGCGATGTCTGACCTTGCGATCAGCAGTCTGCTTTTGGGTAAAAGCCCATACGATGCACTTCTAATTGATGTGCACTGGCTACCAAAATATGCGAGGGCTGGATGGCTGACCCCTCTAGATCCCTGGATCGAGCAGCAGGAGATTGACTCACTTGCTCCGGGTGCGCAGCTGGGCAATAGCTACGACGACCATCTCTATCGATGGCCGCTTATGGCTGACATGGGCTTGCTCTATTGGCGGACTGATCTGATTAGCAAGCCACCGCGAACCCCTGAGGAGCTTGTCAAAGTTAGTCAGAGACTTCAGCAAGAAGGAAAGGTCCCCTATGGTTATATCTGGCAGGGTCGACAATATGAAGGCCTCAGCTGTGTTTTTCTTGAAGTTCTTGATGGGTTTGGTGGTCAATGGCTGACCCCTGGAACCGACGCCGTTGGCCTCGATAGCTCCGCCAGTGTTAAGGCTGCAGGTTGGTTACGTGATCTGATCATTAGTGGTGTGAGTCCTGAGGCAGTAGTGAACTACTCCGAGCCTGAAACTCTTCAAGCCTTTAAATCTGGTGATGCAGCCCTGATGCGTAACTGGCCGTATGCCTGGGGTGAAGTTCAGAAAGACAACAGCCCAATAAAAGGCAAAGTAGGTGTAACCACAATGGTTGCTGCGCCAGGCCATACATCCACTGCCACCCTAGGCAGCTGGGGATTCTCCATCCTCAAGGGATCATCAAATCCTGAAGCTGCAGCCGAGGCGATTGCCTTTCTCACGTCAACATATGCACAGAAACAATTATTTCTCAACTACAGCTACACGCCGACCAAAGCAACACTATTCAAAGACCCGGAACTTCTCTCAAAATCACAAATCCTTCCGGATCTTGCCAAGGCCTTGCAGCACACGGAGCAACGTCCACAAACACCCCTTTATGCGCAGATTAGTGATGTATTGCAACGACAACTTAGTTCAATACTCACGAGTCAAGGTGAGCTCAAGACTGCCATGGACCGCGCTCAAGTAAACACCGAGCAGATTCTTCTTGCAGCAGGTGAAACACGATGATCCAACTGCTTCTACTGCCAGCAGCACTACTAATTGCACTGATCTTTGGTATCCCTCTTCTGCGTTATTTATGGTTGAGTTTCCATGCAGATTCAGTTATCACTAGCTTAGTAGCTATCCCAAACAATGGAGCCAATTGGTTTCGCCTATTTAACGACCAACGCTTCTGGCAGGACACATACCAAACAGCTCGTTTCGCATTTGTTTCAGTCAGCCTCGAAATATTTTTAGCGCTAGGAATAGCCCTCTTGCTCGATCAACGCTGGAGGGGAAGAGGTGTGGTAAGGGCAATCACTTTACTTCCATGGGCACTACCCACCACTGTTATGGCTTTGGGCTGGAGATGGATCTTTAATACTCCTAACGGGCCAATTGAGCAGTTCGCAAAACTGATTGGTCTACAACATTTATATGGACTACAAGATCTAAATATACTTGCAAATCCAAGCCTCACCTGGCTAGCCACTGTAGTTGGTGATGTTTGGAAAACTACGCCATTTGTTGCTCTGATTCTTTTGGCGGGATTGCAAACCATACCCAATGACTTGTACGAAGCATTTGATCTTGAAGGAGGCAAACCATGTGCCGGTTTATTCAAGATCACTCTGCCTCTCTTGCAGCCCTATTTACTATTAGGCCTGTTATTTCGCCTAGCTCAAGCCTTTGGTGTATTCGATCTTATTCAGGTGATGACCGGTGGAGGCCCGGCTAGTAGCACAGAAAGCCTGGCGCTATATGCCTATTTAAATGCGATGCGATTCCTCGACTTTGGCTATAGCGCCACTGTGATGATTGCTAGTTTTCTGCTCTTGGTCTTTATTTGCCTTTTTGGTTGGTTGGTTATCCATCAGACCAAGCATTTTCGAGAGGTAGTTAAGTGATTCGAACGCGAAACCTATGGATCACAGTACTGCTGCTCTGGTCATTAGCCCCTCTGCTATGGCAGCTGTATACGTCCTTTTGCAGCAATGAAAGCCTGATCCATACATTTGCAACCCACCAACATCGTTGGACCCTCGAGAACTATCGCCAAGTTCTGACGGCAAATCCACCCTTTTGGCGCTACCTCTTAAACAGTGCATTAGTTGGCATTTCCTCAACAGGGTTAACACTGCTCCTAGCTATTCCAGCTGCATATTCATTAGTAAAAGTTCCACGAAATTTTGCAAGAGGTGCACGGCTTTTTCTCCTAGGGGCAGCTCTGTTTCCATATGTACTTCTATTTCTGGCGTTATTGGAAATAGCCAGAAGCTTGAACCTCGGGAACAATCTGCTTGCGCTGAGTTTTCCCTACGCCGCCCTATCAATGCCACTAGCGGTCTTACTACTGTCATCAGCTTTCCGTGATTTACCCTCTGAAATAGAGGAAGCGGCAAGGCTTGAGGGTTTGGGATTGTGGCAAAGATTGAGATGGGTGTTAATTCCCCTAATCGGTCCTGCTACTGCAAGTACTGCCATCTTAGTTTTTCTCTTCTCCTGGAACGAATATCCAATTGCTCTGACCTGGATTAGTACTACTGATTTACTCACACTTCCTGTTGCCATTGCTCGCATTGCCGGTTCGTCGGTTTACTCAATTCCCTACGGCGCCTATGCAGCAGCAACAGTGCTCGGATCCCTACCATTGTTGTTGCTGGTAATCATCTTCCAGCGGCAAATCGTTTCTGGACTCACTCAAGGAGCGATTAAAGGATGAGTTTAATTCTTGAAAACATTGGCCGCCGTGTTGGCCGAAACTGGATTGTTCGTCATCTTCAGCTTGAAGTAGCTGAAGGTGAATGCCTTGCCTTACTTGGGCCAAGTGGATGTGGCAAGAGCAGCACACTGAGGCTCATAGCAGGGCTCGATCAAGCCGATGAAGGAACCATCTTTATTAAAGGCAAAGATGTCACGACGGTGTCACCTGTAGACCGCCGTATCGGAATGGTCTTCCAGAGCTATGCCCTATTCCCACATTTAACAGTTGCCGAAAACCTTGCTCTTGGACTTCGGGTTCGCAAGTTCTCAGCCACTGATCAACAAAAAAGAGTGGCCTCAATTTTGAACTTAATGCAATTGGAAGATCATGCAAGACAACGCCCAGCACAACTCTCAGGCGGTCAGCGTCAAAGAGTTGCTCTGGCCAGGGCTTTACTCAGAGATCCTCTCGTGTACTTACTCGATGAACCAATGAGCAATCTAGATGCTCAACTACGCGAAGATCTACGTCCAGAATTGCGCCGTCTGATCCTTAAAGACGGACAACCAGTTGTTTACGTCACCCATGATCAACATGAAGCCATGGCCATGGCCCATCGGATTGGTGTAATGCGTGACGGGCAACTTGAACAAGTTGGTAGCCCCCAAGAGCTTTATCACCAGCCAACTTCAACATTTGTGGCTAGTTTCATCGGACGCCCCCAGATCAACCTCTTGCCAGCCGAATCAGGCATTATCAAAGCTATCCGGCCAGAGGATCTAAAACTTAGTTCACAAGGCCTACCTTGTCGTCTTATCCATAGGGAATGGCTGGGAACCTCCCAGCTTTGGCTTCTAGAAAGCCCACGTGGTCAACTAAGGATGCTGACCGCTGGGGATACCTCTATTCCTGCAAATATTCAATTGGAGTGGTCTACAAAAAAAGAACATCTATTTGATGCCAATTCAGGCTTAAGATCCAAATATCCAACTAGCTAGTTAAGTCTAAAAAATCGGCGGACAATCATTAAATGCTTACAACTAAACTATTTACTTAATATTCTATTCTCAAAATTAGTTGGTAAACGCTATTATATCTGCTCAAAGAAATTGCACAGCACCTTCTTATGCTTAGAAGCCTTCTCCCTAATTGATTCAATCTTAGCAAGGTCAGGGGGGACATCTAAGGTTCTTTGCCAAAGCCCAGCAAGTAGACGAAAATCGGGCAAAGCATGCAAATCTATAAATGGCACATCAGCCATGGCAGCAGCAGCAGATACTTTTGGGTCATAACTAAGTGCAGCCGTAGGGCTACCGGTTAATTGAGCAAGAATGAGTGCATGCAACCTCATGGGAATAACTAACCTGGCCATTGCGAACTGTTCCATAGCCTCTGCTACAGAATCGACAGCAATATTTCTACTACGTGATCTCAGATTGGAGCTTATAAGGCCTTTACTCTCTAAATCCAGAAATAACTCTCCATCCTGCTGTTTATGAAAAGCAAGCCAATGAACTGGAACATCAATGTCTTTCAGGATCATCTCAAGGGCTTGGATCAAATGCTGCCAGCCCAAGCGGTCAAGCATTGCAATAGGACGCCAACAAAGCACAACAGCCTGGCCACCTTTCCATTTCAAGCAAGGAAACTGCCAAACCGGATCAGGTGCCATCGACATCGGCATAGGAAGAAACCAACGTTGAGCCAACTGGAAGGATTCTGGATCTCTCCAACTAATCACCTGCACCCAGCGCAGAACCCGCCGCACTATCCAGCGGCTAAAGCGATTTCGTAAGGGACCTAACCCCTGACCCCAAAGCAAAACAGGCAAGCCACGCTGACGGGCTGCTGCAATCAAGATGATGTAATAGATCAAACTTTTAAAACTTGTGCTGTCCTGCAACAGGCTGCCGCCGCCAAGGACCAAAGCATCAACCTGACGAAGTGCTAAGAGAGTCTTGATCAATGAGCGGCGGTCAACGATTCGAGCCTTCGGTGCAAAGGCCTGAATAGCCATCAAATCGTTAGCCGTGATGCAAGGCTGCAAATGCTCAGGAAGTCCCTGAAGTAAAACCTGCAAAAGTGCATCGTCGCCAAGGTTGTGCTCTCCGTAATAACCGCACAACAGAACCACTGAGCACTCCCTTGCCTGAACTTTCATAGCCAAGCAAAGAGTGTGTTTTCCATTATCAGCGATGGAACCTCCCTAGGCTTACCAAATCGACCTATTCATGTGCACGCTTTATCTCTAGGCACTTGGTGGATCCACCTCACATCCTTGTTGGAGTGGATGCTCGCAATCGTGCTTGTTGTGCAATGGGGAAAGCTGAACCAGACAAGGGCTATGTCTTGGTTGGCTCTAGCAATGCTCCCCAATTTGGCCAGTGCCATGACTGCAATTACATGGCACATTTTTGATAACAGCCAAGCCCTAGGTGGACTTGTTGTGCTTCAAGCCTGGCTGACCATGATCGGGAACTGCTGCTTAGCCGCAGCAACCTGGAATTTGCTACGTCAAGAAAGGCAGCGGTCATGAACATTGCCACTCCAGCAGAAATATTAAGTGCTTTTGTATCGATGGACCCAGGCCCACTATATGGACTCTCTTTGATCCCCTACCTGTTCTTCTTGTGGTGGGCTCAGCAGTGCAAAACCATTCCAAAACTTGCCCTGTGGGGATTCAGGCTCACACTTCTTTTTGTTGTGATGACAATCGTTTTCGCAATCCTTGCAAGCCAGCGTTATGGACTTGAACTGGTCGAAGTAGATCGATTCCACGGAGCAGCAGAGGCCTTTTTGGTGCTCAGCGATACCCTCATTGTTCTGGGTTTTTTACGAGCTGGCCGGCAGCGGGTGGTAAAAAACTCTTAAGAGGAACAGTTTCTATGTCAAGAACATCACTCGATGTTGGAAAATAGATCGTCGCTTCCACGGTCCACATGTTCACGCACCTACTAGCTGCAGCTGCTCCTTCCACATTCACCTGGTCGCCTGCTGTGGGCATGGTGATGATCGCCTGCAACGTGCTCGCATTTGTCATTGCTAAGGCCAACATCGAGAAGCAAAACGAAGGCTTCGACATGCCTAATAACAGGTTCTACGGCGGTATGAGCCACGGTGCCGTTGTTGGTTCCCAATGCTTAGGCCACATTCTTGGCATGGGCACAATCCTTGGCCTTGCTTCACGCGGAGTTCTCTGAACATCAAATATGGGCTGGCGAATTCATCGCCAGCCCATCAAATAAGGCAAAAACCGAAATCCATAGCGCTCAAAGCGATAGTCGAACAGCAAACGACTTAGATCCTCAGCGTTTGCACTCTCTGAAAGCGCATTTATCAAGCTTCCCAAGCGTCGATCTCCCTTTTGATCGTACAAACCCCACCAGGTTCGTTTAGCTAAACGTCCTGAAAGATTCCAACGCCAGCCCAGCCGTCGACTTAGGCGCCTTTCAAAATGCAGTAAAGCTTTTTTGTTCTTGCGATCACTGGCATCAAGAGGCTGCGAACAAACCTCGATCAACAAAGGCGCAAGAACATCAGCACTGACAAGAGCATGCCGGATTCCTTCACCGCCAAGCAAATTGGCTGTGCTTACAGCATCACCAACTCCAACAACCCGACCCTTAACGTGCGCTTCACTACGGCGAATGCTGCTGCGTATAACACCACCATGTCGATCTAGAACAGATAGACCATCGAGCTGATTCCTGACTAGAAGTCGTTTTAACAAACTGCCCAATGGTTCAAGGCCCCGCTTAAGCGGTGGTGGCAAACGGCAAATCCCAACCTTCAATTGATCGCCTGCCATCGGAAAAATCCATCCATAACCGTATGGAACCCACTGGGAGCCCATGAAGAAGCTGACTCGATCACGCCAAAAATCTGTGTTTTGTTTATCTCCCTGAAGGATCCACTCAACGCCAAAGCCATCAAGGACCATATCTGCTCTAAAAGCCTTTGATGGAAGCGAACTGCCTAATAGAAAGCGACTATGGCCAGTGGCATCAACAACCCAGCTCACTCTCCTTGTCTGGAACGTGCCATCAGGGCCAAGTAATTCAACATCTGCCCAGTCAGGGAAAGAAAGAACTGATTTAACGCGCCAGCCACGCAAAAATTCGACACCTTCCTCAATCGCTCGTTGCCATAACTGCTGTCTTAATGTCCCAAAATCCAGCACTGCACCAAGGTCATGCTGACTCCACCATTGATATTTGGTTCCTTCAGGATCAAATAATTGCCAGCCATGCCAACGAGCTGATATCGATTCAACAGGAATACATAAATCAGCAAGCGCTTGGATAGGAACAACAGCACTAGAGAAAGCATCCTGCTGAGCATCTACAAGACGCTCTACAAGAATTACCGATACACCCTTGCTAGCAAGCCTTTGAGCAAGACGAGCGCCAGCAGGGCCGGCCCCAGCAACCAGAACAGTCAAGAAGCCTGGTTTAGCTTGATAGTGCCTGAGGAGTTGTCTGCTCCTTCAAGGAAGTCTGCGAGTTCCAGTCGAAACGCTCCCTAATACGTTCGGCCATCTGGGCTGGAGTAAGCCCAAGGGCTTGTTGGCTTTGCAAGGGACTGGCGTGATCAACCAATTTATCAGGAATGCCAATTCTAAAAACTGGAACTAGAACATCATGATCATTAAGCGACTCAACCACAGCTGCACCGAAACCACCAGCAAGAGCACCCTCCTCCATCGTGACAAGACGACCGATGCGGCGGGCCAACGGGTGGATCAGTGCTTGATCAAGTGGCCTCAAAAACCGAGCGTTAATAACGGTGGCCTTTATACCTGTTTTCTGTAATAGCTGAGCAGTGATAATGGCGGCAGGCACCATCACTCCATAGGCAACGATCAAGAGATCGTCACCTTCACAAAGCACTTCTCCACGACCAATCGGCAAAGGCTCCCAACCTTCCTCAAGCAGAGCTACACCCTCGCCAGATCCCCTTGGGATGCGAAGCGCTGTTGGGCCTTGATGTTGAAGGCAAGTCACCATCATGCGTTGAAGTTCAGCCTCATCTTTCGGTGCCATGACAGTGAAATTGGGGATGGCTCGGAAATAGCTGATGTCGTATTGGCCCTGATGAGTTGGCCCATCAGCACCAACGATGCCAGCTCGATCCATCACGAAAACAACGGGTAGGTTCTGTATACCCACGTCATGAATCAGCTGGTCATAGGCACGCTGCAAGAATGTGCTGTAAATAGCCAGTACAGGCTTAAGGCCCTCGCAAGCCATGCCAGCGGCAAGGGTTACAGCGTGCTGCTCAGCAATGCCAACATCTATGTACTGATCTGGGAGAGCCTTTTGTAGTAAGTCAAGACCAGTGCCAGTAGCCATCGCAGCTGTGATTCCCACCACAGTGCTGTCCTGCTCACAGAGTTTTATAAGCGTCTGACCAAATACCTTGCTGTAGCTAGGTGGCTTCGACGTTTTGGAAGGAAGCGCTTTACCAGTAGTTAAATCAAATGCAGACTGAGCGTGATAGCCAACTTGATCTGCCTCTGCATAGGGATAACCTTTGCCCTTGGTGGTGACTACATGAACAAGCACCGGTCCGCCGACCCGGTGAGCCATCTCAAAGGTACGAACCATACGAGCAATGTCATGACCATCAATAGGCCCCATATAAGTGAAGCCAAGCTCCTCAAAAACAGCCCCCACCTTTGGCACTGACCATCGGCGCATGCTGCCTTTAAGGAGGTCAAGCTCAGCTGGTAACTCTCCTCCCATAAAAGGAAGGCTCTTAACTCTTTCCTCGACGCTGTCAGAAATGAACTGCAATGGCGCACTATGGCGCATGCGATTCAAATGAGTCGACAACGCACCCACTGGCGGTGAAATAGACATGTCGTTGTCGTTTAGGACAACCAAAAATGGCGTGTTGGGCATATGGCCCGCATGATTTATGGCTTCAAGGGCCATGCCACCAGTGAGCGATCCATCTCCTATGACTGCAACACATTTGAACGATTCTCCGCGTCGCTCACGAGCAACTGCCATGCCAAGTGCTGCAGATATTGATGTGCTTGCATGCCCAGCCCCAAAATGATCGAATTGGCTTTCGCTGCGTTTGAGATAACCGGCAACACCGCCCTGCTGGCGCAGGGTATCGAAGTCACCATATCGACCAGTTATCAACTTGTGGGGATAGGCCTGATGGCCGACATCCCATACAACACGATCGTGATCTAAATCAAGAGTTTGGTACAGGGCAAGCGTGAGTTCAACAACACCTAACCCCGGTCCCAAATGTCCACCACTAGTTGAAACCACCTCAAGATGGCGTTCGCGAATCTGACGTGCCACATCCTCAAGCTCTGCATCGCTCAAGCCATGAAGCTGATTCGGATGGGTTAGCTCGCTCAGACGCATTCGCGTTCCAATCCCATTCCAATAATTGCAATCTAAGTGCTATTAGCTATAGATCGGCGTGAGCAGCCCTGGCAAGTGCAATCAGTTGTTGGATCAAGATGTTGCGAAACTGATGCTATGGACAATTATCTTCAAAGGATTCTGAGGGCACGTGTCTACGACGTGGCTCAGGAAACCCCCCTGGAACTAGCCAAAAACCTAAGTCGGCGTCTAAACAACCAGATCTGGTTAAAGCGTGAGGACCTACAGCCAGTCTTCTCTTTCAAACTTCGTGGTGCTTATAACCGTATGGCTCTCCTCAGCGAGGAAGAGTTGCAGCGTGGCGTAATTGCCTCAAGTGCTGGCAACCATGCACAGGGTGTGGCTCTTAGCGCTTCTCATCTCAATTGCAGAGCTGTGATCGTGATGCCAGTCACCACACCCGAAATGAAAACAAGGGCAGTGCGTGCTCTTGGTGCTGAAGTTGCGCTTCATGGAGAGACTTACGACGAGGCCTATAAAGAAGCCCACCATCGGAGTGTTACTGAGGGGCTCACATTCATCCATCCCTTTGACGATCCAGAGGTGATTGCTGGGCAAGGCACCATCGCTCTAGAAATCCTTCGTCAAAGCAAGCAGCCACCAGATGCAATTTATGTGGCAGTGGGAGGTGGCGGATTGATCGGCGGAATAGCCAGCTATGTAAAAAGCCTCTGGCCAAAAGTAGAAGTGATCGGTGTTGAACCCCATGACGCTGCTGCAATGACGCTCTCACTTGAAGCTGGCGAACGCATTGAGTTGACAAAAGTTGGTCTATTCGCCGATGGCGTAGCTGTACGTCAAGTAGGAGTACACACCTTCTCAATAGCTCAGATGCACGTGGACTCAATGGTGACGGTAAGTACCGATGAAATCTGCGCAGCGATCAAGGATGTATTTGAAGACACACGCTCAATTCTCGAACCAGCTGGTGCTTTAGCGATTGCTGGCATGAAGGCAGATATTGCCAAGCGGGATCTGCATGATCGCAACCTGGTCGCGGTGGCCTGTGGCGCAAATATGAATTTTGACCGGCTCCGATTTGTCGCCGAGCGAGCTGAACTTGGAGAAGAAAGGGAAACAATGCTCGCTGTGGAGATACCTGAGCAAGCAGGCAGCCTTAGGAAACTTTGCGATGCACTAGGGGATAGGAGCCTTACGGAATTCAGTTATCGAATGGCGGAAGGGCATAGAGCTCACATCTTCATGGGGGTGCAAGTTGAGAACATCGAAGATCGAAACAAGCTTTTAACAAGACTGCAGACATCAGGTTTCCCCTGCCTTGATCTAAGCGACGACGAACTGGCCAAAATGCATCTTCGTCACATGGTTGGTGGAAGACTGCCCGCCTCAGCCAAAGACCTATGCCGAAATGGATGCAGAGAGCTTCTATATCGCTTTGAGTTCCCAGAACGCCCAGGTGCACTAATGACCTTTGTAAATACCCTTAATCCTGAATGGAGCATCAGCATCTTCCACTACCGCAATCACGGTGCTGATGTTGGCAAGATTGTTGTAGGTGTGCTGGTACAAGAAAGCGAAGTGGCTGATTGGAAACGCTTTCTTGATGAGCTTGGCTATCCAAGCTGGGAAGAAACTGGCAACCCTGCCTACGACTTATTCCTGGGTGCGCAGACCGTTTGATCGCGGTAACTTGGCGTATTCAATAGCAGGGCCTGCCATGGCCACCGATTCCCCAACTCAAAAAAGGGGTGAGGTCGCAATTATCTCCTTGCCAGCACGACTGGAAGCGATTCTCTATTTGAAGGGGCGACCTATTGGCCTCAAAGAGATGGCAGAGCTAGCCCAGGAAACTGAGGAGCACATTGAACAAGCCCTAATGGCTTTGATGGCCGGATATGCACAAAGAGATACAGCCCTTGAGATTCATGAAAATAACGGCCGCTATAGCCTTCAGTTGTGTACAGGACTTGGCGAGCTCGTACATAACCTGTTGCCCATTGATCTCTCCATAGCAACGCTTAGAACCCTTGCCACAATTGCATTGAAGAAAAGAATTCTTCAATCGGAACTAGTTGACCTACGCGGATCAGGTGCCTACGACCACATCAAAGAACTAGTTGCTCAAAACTTCATCGAGCGAAGACGGCAAAGCGAAGGAAGGTCTTACTGGCTCACCCTCTCTGAAAAATTCCATCGCACCTTCTCAGTGCTTCCTGACTTGGGTTCAGCCGAACCCCCTCAGGTTGCATAGAGTTCAGATGTTGACGAAGTACGCCAATGAACATTCTTGTCACCATCATTCAGGTTCTTCTTGAGACACTCTCTATTTATCTGTTCGTTTTATTTGTAAGGGTTCTGCTGAGCTGGTTCCCGAATCTGGATTGGGGAAATCCTGTGCTGAGCACGGTGAGCTCGATCACTGACCCCTACCTAAATGCCTTTAGAGGTTTAATCCCTCCCATGGGAGGCCTTGATCTTTCGGCACTACTGGCATTTTTTGCTATTTACGCTATGCAGTGGGCCCTAAATCAAGCGATGTATTTTGCCCTATCTGCTGGTCAGCCCTTCTACAGCTGACCCATTGTTTTATCCAATGAAAGCAACTCACCACTTGATCCCCACAATGCACCAGGATCAATTGCCTGCTCTAGCGGTAACAACTCATCTTCCTCACCAGCACGGGTACGAACAGGAGCTTTGAAACCTTTTGCTTTAGCACCCTTCACTTGTAAGGGACCTGGCGTTCCTAAAGGAATCGCTAAGCGCAATGCGAAAAAACTTTTACCTGGTTGTACATCGCCAATAGATCCAACACGAGAACGATTTGGCAGAACGGGTTCACCACTCGGGTCCAAGATTTGAGCAAAAACATCACTATCAATCACTGCGGACTTGCCGGGATTTGTCACCTCACCGGAGAGCACATAACAACTCGAGCCAACTGGTCTAGCTAAACTTGGTTGGGCTCCAGGATCCGTTGGTTCACAAGCATCAATACTCAGCTGACTCAAGCTGAGATTTGCCGCTAAAGCTTGACCGCATAGAGCAAGGCTGAAAACCACCAAAAAGCTTGCGAAAACAGCCTTTATCAAGGTGCTATGCAAAAAATTCATGATCATCGATCATCACCACTACCAGCAATCTGACCACGCGCTGCCCGACTAGACAACTTATCGAGATTTGCTTGTGCGACATCTTCTAGATCAAAGCCGAGTTCGCTAGCTAACTGGGCTACATACCAAAGAACATCACCCAATTCAAGCTTGATAGCTTCGCGTGTATTCAGATCAAAAACACCCTGTCTGTCACGGAGGACCTTTTTGACCTTGTCGGCTACTTCGCCAGCCTCCCCTGCAAGCCCAAGGGTTGGATAGATAGGATTCTGGCCAACGTCTGGATAGCGTGCCGTAGCTCGAGCTCCACGTTGGTATTGATTAATGTCCATACCAAATACAATCACAACGCTGTGAAGAACAGCCTATTTACGCCTGGATGGTAGTTTCCGCGATGTTTCAGCTTCCGTTGATGTCCCAGATTGATCTGACACGACGGACAAAAATCGTTGCCACCATCGGTCCGGCAACTGAAACCCCTGAGCGAATCAGGGATCTAGTGCAGGCTGGTGCAACAACCTTCAGGTTGAATTTTTCACATGGAGACCACAGCGAGCACGCCAAGCGCATCTCCACCATTCGAGAGGTGTCTAAAGATCTGGGAACGCACATAGGCATCCTTCAAGACTTGCAAGGCCCGAAAATTCGCCTTGGTCGTTTTAGTAAGGGACCAATCACACTGCGCAATGGAGATCCATTCGCCCTGACCTCAAAACAGGTTCAATGCGATCAAACAGTGGCAACTGTCACTTACGAGAACCTTGCCAACGAAGTCACAAGTGGCAGCCGAATCCTGCTTGATGACGGTCGGGTTGAGATGAAGGTTGAACGGGTTGATAGTTCAGAACAAACCTTGCATTGCATAGTCACTGTTGGGGGTGTGCTCTCAAACAACAAGGGAGTGAACTTTCCTGATGTACAGCTATCGGTTCGAGCCCTTACCGAGAAAGATCGCCAAGATCTTGCTTTCGGCTTACAGCAAGGCGTGGATTGGGTTGCACTGAGCTTTGTTCGCAACCCGTCGGACATGCGAGAAATCCGAGAACTAATCCGCCAACAAGGCCACAGCACGCCAGTGATAGCAAAGATTGAAAAATTTGAAGCAATTGATCAGATCGATGCGCTACTTCCTCTCTGTGATGGCGTCATGGTTGCCAGGGGTGACCTAGGCGTAGAAATGCCTGCAGAGGAAGTTCCACTACTGCAAAAAGATCTAATCCGCAAAGCAAACAGCCTTGGGATTCCGATCATCACAGCAACCCAAATGCTCGACTCGATGGCCTCAAGTCCCCGACCCACACGAGCTGAAGTAAGCGATGTAGCAAATGCAATCCTTGATGGCACTGATGCGGTGATGCTCTCCAACGAAACCGCAGTAGGCGACTACCCAGTGGAAGCGGTACAAACCATGGCAACGATCGCAAGACGCATTGAACGGGACTATCCCCAACGACCAACCGATAGTCATCTCGCAAGCACCATCCCTAATGCCATCAGTGCAGCAGTGAGCAGCATTGCCAGGCAACTCACTGCTGCGGCAATTGTGCCGCTTACCAAAAGTGGAGCCACAGCACACAATGTCAGCAAATTCCGTCCTGCGACACCGATTTTGGCGGTCACCAGTGAGTTGAGCGTCGCTCGAAGACTGCAGTTGGTCTGGGGTGTAACTCCTCTACTAATCCCAAACCAAGAGAGCACCACAGCAACGTTCAGTAAAGCCATGGCTGTTGCCCAAGAAATGGGCTTACTTAAGGAAGGAGATCTTGCAATCCAAACCGCTGGAACTCTGGCCGGTGTTAGTGGATCAACCGACTTGGTGAAGGTGGGAATTGTTAGTGAAGTAATTGGTCGCGGTGTCGGGATCGGCAACGGAACTATTAGCGGCAAAGTCAGACTCGCCCTATGCCCAAGCGACTCGGCCCGAATTGAACCAGGGGAGATTCTCGTGCTACGCGAAACAAGTGCTGATTATCTCGATTCAATCCAAGAAGCTGGAGGAGTAATTACAGAACATCAGGATGAGAACTGCCAAGCCGCAGCGATCTCAAAACGACTCGGCGTTCCAATCATCACTGGTGTAACCAATGCCACTAGGAATCTTCGTGAAGGAGAAGTGATAACGATGCAGCTTCAGAAAGGCACAATCCATCGAGGTGCCGGCAACAACATGCCAATGAAACTCGACTCAATGCTCTAAAGGGTTATGGCCAGCAAGCTGCCTCTCATCGAAACGGTGAGCATGGCTTTCACAACCCTCAAAGCCAATCGATTGAGAAGTCTGCTGACAATGCTCGGCATCGTAATTGGCAATGCTTCGGTGATCACTCTCGTTGGTGTTGGACGTGGAGCTCAGAATCTCGCAGAAGCACAACTAAGCAACCTTGGTGCCAATGTGCTGTTTGTGGTGCCAGGCAATAACGACACACGCCGGCGAGGTGTTGCTTTCCCAAAAACTCTAGTAATCGAAGACGCAGAAGCAATCGCTGAGCAAGTTCCTAGCGTCAAACGAGTCGCTCCACAAATAACCTCTAGCGAAGTGATTCAGTCAGGACCTAGAAGTGCCACCAGTTCAATCTCCGGGGTAACGCCAACATTTCTACTGGTTCGCAACTTCGATATAGCCCGCGGGAGATTTATTAGTGATCAAGACCTCCGTAGTGCACGAAATGTAGTGGTAATTGGTCCAGATATCGTTGACAAATTGTTCCCAACGAGCGAGGCCGTCGGCGAGACCCTGCGAATCAAGGACCAATCATTTGATGTGATTGGTGTAATGGCGGCTAAAGGTGCTGTTTTTGGCAACAATCAAGATGAAAGCGCCTACATCCCGCTCACAACGATGGTGAGCAGACTCGTAGGCAGAGACCCAACCTATGGAATCAGCCTCAGTTTCATCAGTGTAGAAGCCAAAAATGAAGCAAGCACAGGAGCTGCAAAATTTCAAATTACAAACCTTCTCCGCCAGCGGCATCGAATTCTCCGCGATGATGATTTTGCGGTTAGATCACAGAAAGATGCCCTAAGCATCGTTAACACCATCAGCGGTGGCCTAACACTCATGCTGGCGGCAATCGGCGGGATATCGCTACTGGTAGGAGGCATCGGAATAATGAATATCATGCTTGTTTCGGTAAGTGAACGCACAGAAGAAATAGGGCTGCGAAAGGCTCTAGGAGCTCGCAGTGCCGATGTTTTAAATCAATTCCTAGTCGAATCTCTCGCCCTTGCGTCCCTCGGGGGGGTGATAGGCACAACGTTGGGTGTTGGCACTGTTACAGCCATTGCCGCATTAACTCCTCTGCCAGCAACTATCGGAGTAAGCATGGTTCTGATCACCGTGAGCCTATCGGGTTCAATTGGTTTGTTTTTTGGTGTTGTACCGGCAAGAAGAGCGGCAAAACTCGAGCCAATTGTCGCCCTGCGACGCCTTTGACTGCCAGTATGTCTTCAAAGCATCTTCAAACAAAGAGTTTTTATTATTAGATTAATTATCGACTGGTAGCAAAGAATGCATTTATAGACATAGCTAAATTGCTGCGGGCAATTGCTAAGCCATTTACATTTGATTAGAGCAGCCAAAAGGTATTTACGGCAAAAATATTTCTTGGCCAAAACTGCTGATTTTAGATACTTGATCTGAAGTTGAATTAGGGAATGGCTCTGGATTCAACATGGATAGAACAAATAAATGGCTTCCAGCCAACGATCTAACCATCAACACCGTTACAGTCAGTAAACCATCGTGCAACAGATGAATCAGCGCTGGCGTCTTATTGCTCTCTGGCTGCTCCCAATCGTTGTGGCCTTGCTTCTGAGCTGGCAAATTTTGGGAAGTGGCAAGCTCACCGGCACACAAACCAGTGGCACAACACCTCCGCCCCGCAATGCTGCTGTAACGCGCATGAGCTACGGCCGCTTTCTCGACTACGTAAAAGCAGGCAGGGTCACGTCAGTTGACATATACGAAGGTGGAAGAAATGCGGTGGTAGAAGCCGTAGATCCTGATCTCGACAATCGAGTACAACGACTGCGTGTTGACCTACCTGGTCTGGCCCCAGAATTAATCAACACTCTTAAAACTGAAGGGATCAGTTTTGATATTCACCCTGCTCGAACCACTCCTCCAGCCCTAGGCCTCTTAGGCAATCTCCTCTTCCCGCTACTACTGATTGGAGGCCTAATTCTGCTGGCCCGTCGCTCAAGCTCCATGCCTGGTGGGCCTGGTCAAGCTATGCAGTTTGGTAAAACCAAAGCTCGCTTCGCGATGGAAGCTGAAACAGGCGTCAAATTTGATGATGTCGCCGGCATCAACGAAGCCAAGCAAGATCTTGAAGAAGTGGTGACTTTCCTAAAACAACCCGAACGCTTCACATCTGTAGGTGCTCAGATACCAAAAGGGGTTCTGCTTGTAGGTCCTCCAGGCACAGGTAAAACACTTCTCGCAAAAGCAATTGCTGGAGAAGCAGGAGTTCCCTTCTTCTCTCTCTCGGGCTCAGAATTTGTTGAGATGTTCGTTGGCGTAGGGGCAAGTCGTGTGCGCGACCTCTTCAAAAGAGCAAAGGAAAATACACCTTGCATAATCTTTATTGATGAAATTGACGCAGTGGGACGTCAAAGAGGTGCAGGAATTGGTGGCGGAAATGATGAACGGGAACAAACTCTTAATCAACTACTAACAGAGATGGACGGCTTTGAGGGGAATAGTGGCATCATCATTATCGCTGCTACAAACCGTCCAGATGTCCTCGATTCTGCCCTGATGCGTCCAGGTCGTTTTGACAGACAAGTATCTGTGGATTCACCTGACATCAAAGGACGTCTTTCAATCCTGGAAGTGCATTCACGTAACAAGAAACTTGAGGAGAAGCTTTCACTAGAAAACATCGCACGTCGAACACCTGGATTCACTGGTGCAGACCTTGCCAACCTGCTTAATGAAGCGGCAATTCTTACAGCTCGCCGTAGAAAGAAAGCAATCAGCCTTGCTGAAATAGATGATGCCGTTGACAGAATCATCGCCGGAATGGAAGGAAGGCCTCTAACTGACGGCCGTAGCAAACGACTAATCGCTTATCACGAAGTTGGTCATGCATTGGTTGGAACACTAGTAAAAGATCACGATCCCGTTCAAAAAGTTACGTTGATTCCAAGAGGCCAGGCTCAGGGGCTCACTTGGTTCTCACCCGATGAAGAACAAATGTTGATTACTCGTGCCCAGCTAAAGGCGCGAATCATGGGAGCACTAGGTGGACGGGCTGCAGAGGATGTCGTCTTCGGCGATGCAGAGGTCACCACGGGTGCAGGTGGTGATATCCAACAGGTTGCATCTATGGCCCGCCAAATGGTCACAAGATTCGGGATGAGTGATTTAGGACCTGTCTCGTTGGAGAGTGGCAATCAGGAAGTATTCCTTGGACGTGATCTGATGACCCGAAGTGATATTTCAGACGCAATCTCTCACCAAATAGATCAAGCAGTGCGAAAAATGGTAAAGCTTTGCTATGTCGAAACAGTTCAACTTGTTAAGCAGCATCGTGAAGCAATGGACACCCTTGTCGAAATACTAATTGAGAAAGAAACCATTGATGGAGATGAGTTTCGATCAATCGTAAATGAATTCGCTTCAATCCCAGAAAAAGAAAGAAGCATAGCCTTACTCAACACCCAAGACCAATAAATAAGCAAACCAATAAATAAGCAAGGAGAATCTACACTAATCAAAAAACGCTGAGCACATAATATTTTGCGATTATCTCTAGTAGATTTACCTGCCAGGGCACACTAAAAGATAGACTGGCTTACAGAAATGACAAAATCTATTTTTTTAGGCTTAACACAAGAAATCCAACTTATGATTCTATATTCGTATTTAAATCAAAACGTAATTCTAGAAATGCTAGCTTGAGAGCAAAGGAAAAATGTTTAACATCGTCTTATAAATGATGATCTAACTGCAAATATCAACCTAAAACCAAGCGACATCACTCAACAGAATGTACAGGACGTTTGTCGATAACTGTATCCACTATGCCGTAACTAACTGCCTCAAAAGGTGACATGAAAAAATCCCGATCAGTATCTTCCTGTATTCTCTCCAGAGGCTGGCCTGTACGTTCAGCCAAGATAGAGTTTAAACGGTCCTTGATGTAAAGGATCTCATCAGCCTGAATACGAATATCACTAGCTTGTCCACTAGCACCACCAAGCGGTTGGTGAATCATTATTCGAGAATGCTGCAGGCTGCTGCGCTTACCTTTGGCACCTGCACAAAGCAAGAAGGCACCCATACTTGCAGCTAGCCCTACACACACAGTGTGAATATCTGGCTTTACATGCTGCATTGTGTCGAAAATACCAAGGCCGTCATAAACTGAACCGCCCGGCGAGTTGATATACAAAAAGATATCCTTATCTGGATCCTCTGCTTCTAGAAATAACATCTGAGCAACTATTCGGTTGGCAGAATCGCTCGTAACAGTTTCACCCAGGAAGATAATCCTCTCACGCAGCAAGCGCGAATAAATATCAAAGGCCCTTTCTCCTCGGCCCGACTCTTCAATCACTATCGGGATCATGCTGCTCTGCTCGGTTTTCACGATCCTAACGGTGTCATCAGCGACGCTAAGGTCAAATCATACTGAGCTCGGACCAGGCACTTGAGTGACCGAAAGACCATTGCTGACAGCAAACGTGCGTTCAACCATGACTTCCCACACGTCATACCAGCTCTATACAAACGCACAGCAGATGAACTTCTTGTCGAGCTCCATCTGCTGAGTCACCAGAAGGATTTCCAACCCAACGCACTCTTTGCTGTTGGCCTTGACCAGGTTTTTGATGCCTTTACCCGTGGATACCGTCCGGAAGCTCACCTACAGGCACTCTTCAATGCCCTGTGTCGTAGCTGCGGATTCGATCCAAATACTTTGCGCAAACAGGCCCAAAAAACCCTTGATTCAGTAAGCGATCACAATCTTAAAGATGTCCAGAATTGGATCCAACAACAAGGCGAAGGCGCTCCCGATGCTCTGGCACAAGCCTTACGTAGTAGCAGCCAAAACACAATTCATTATTCTCGTCTGATGGCTGTTGGCCTGCTGCGGCTTCTGGCCTCTGCCCAAGATGATGAGTGCACGAAGCCTGAACGACTAAGCGAAATAGCCCATGAGCTCAGCGAATTAATTGGACTCCCCAAGGCCAGAGTTGAAAAAGACTTGAACCTCTACAACAGCAACCTGGAAAAGATGGCTCAGGCTGTAGAACTAATCGAGGAAACCATTGCATCAGAACGCCGAAAACAAGAAAAAAAGGAAGCCGACAAACTGAACAATGAATCAGGAGATCGCATTGCTCAGGGGCGCGAAGCAGGTTCTAATCTCAGCTGACCAGACATCCACCACCAATGACGGTTGTCTGACTTGATACCTGGCAATGAATTCAGTTTGATGCCAATTTCACCTGCCTGCTTAACCAAGCTGGGCCAACGACCATCAAGCAACCCCAAACGATTCAACCCTGCTGTATCAGCAGAAAATCTCATCACATCACCACCAAGTGGGGGCATAGATTGATTAATGATCAAAGCTGGATAGGGAGCTGCACCTAAAGCGATATTAAGAATCGTGAGTTCACCATTTTGTTGCTGCCAAGCCCATCCCCCAACAACAGAATCATCCTGATGTTGACGCCAAAGTGTCACATCAAAAAGATCACCATTAATATTTTGACTGTTTTTCGTAACAGCTTTAGTATCCTTAATTAAATCACGATTCTCTAATCGTTGGCCAATAGTTTTTAATATCGGCTTCCATTTAGAAGGGCCTTCTGGAAGCGCGAATTGCATTTGAAGGCTAGCCTTGAAAGTACCTTTCAACTGTTTATGTAATATCAACGAAAAGGGGGCTGAAGCTAATTTCAGTCTAGATGCTGGTTGTAGGTCATAGTAAGTCTCAAGCGAATTCTGAATAAGTTTTTTGGAAAGCAAACTGCCAAAGAGCAAATCCGTTTTCTTCGCACTGAGCCTTAATAAAATCTGCTCAGAATCACTTTTCGATGGCAAGTCATAAGAAACGGAATAATGCCGGGAAGGCTCGGCACTAACGAATGCTGGTGCTGAGGCAAGAGAGCGTAAGCCAACCACTCCTTGCCAACTAAGTTTATTTTGATCACTGCTCAGAGACAAACATCCAAAACGTGAAAACTGAAGAATTGATGCCATTGACCCACTTATTGCAGCCAAACCTGCAGGTCGCCACATCAAAGCGGGTCCACTTTTTAAAACAGATTTGCAGTAACGCTGTAAATCTGAAGTGCTAATTGATTGTTTAACCGGCTGCTGCTCTAATCCTTGTATTAGTTGTTGACGATGTAAGGCATTAGAGCCAATCGCAACCAAGTCACCAAAATGATAGGCGGCAACAAGAGGATTACTCTTAATCGGCCAGATAATCGCTGGAACGATTAAATAAGCCTCTCCATCATCCGCCCATGCTTGCCACCAGATACCACGCCCCTGACGGCGCCAAATTTCACTGGCCATATTGATACCAAGTCGTTCCTGCCATAGACGTGGGGGAGAACGTTGCGAATCCCCTTCAAAACTCTGCAACAAATTCATCCTTGTCATCAACCATAAAAATCTCTGTTCTTGTTCGGCTGGGATCAACGAAAAATGATCCTTTAAAAAAAGCAACCCTATGCTTGGCAGCAAAAGCAATGCAAACAAGCCTGTAGAGGTGAGAGGTAAATCATAAAAAAGGTTCTTTATCCGCTTCAGCATTTATAGGCAGGAAAGATTCTTAAACAGCGTTGACTTTTAAGCAATGCCAAAAGCTGGTCACTTCTTCTTCTGTTCTAATTTTTTTCGACGGCGACGATCACTCCATTCGACTATTGATAAATAAGCCACTGCTGCTGTCACAAAGATCAGCAGTGTGATGGCGGTATAGGACAGGAGCTGATTAGTTCCTGGGAGTTGGAGAGCCTCAGGCACCTCAGAAGTTCAGTGATCCATCGCCATTACGTCCCCATACGACCATAGCGATAGAGAAACTGAACACAGCCGCCAAAGAGGCCCAGGCGAGAGTGAACAACATAGAAGACGAGACTGAGATTGATCTAGCCTTTTAAGGCTTCAACCATTTTACACGTCACAGCCGTTTCATCAGTCATGACGTTTGCGACTCCCGGTTCAGCACCAGTTCTGGAACGTACCAAGGAAACCAAGAAGTATCCGGAAGCCCGCGTGATCGTCCTTAACGATGATGTAAACACTTTTCAGCACGTGGTCGATTGTCTATGCAAGATCGTTCCAGGCATGAATGAAGAACGTGCCTGGAACCTTGCCCATCAAATCGATGGGCAAGGTTCAGCAGAGGTCTGGTGTGGCCCACTTGAACAAGCAGAGCTCTACCACCAGCAACTGGCTGGGGAGGGACTGACCATGGCGCCACTTGAACAGTGTTAGGACAGCAAAGGCGTCAATCAAAATCAAAGCTGACCATCTGAGTACCCCTATATCAGAAGGCCTAGAAAGCTTTAAGCATTAACCAATACAAAGATTCTTTTGGGACTAAACCCTCGAGCTCCTAAACCAATAGCAAAAAACTGATAAAGGCATTGCTAAAAAACATCTCAAAAACCTGTCAGAGCAGCCAACTAAAACGCAAAGCCAACTGCCATAGAATTAGGTATTAATGACTACAGCGGCGTAGGTCCAAGAAGATTTCAAATGCTCCAAAACCTAATCAAACAAAGAAAGACAGCACATGAGCCTCAATCTGTAGCTCATTTTTCATGGCATCTTTAGCTAATTTCGAGCAGTAAAGACAGTTGATGTTGTGATGGGCCGGGTTGTAATCACCCACAGCACTTATGTAGAAGGCCTGATTACTTGGTTAAAGGCCCTTGCCGCGGATAAAAACATCCAAACCATTACTCCCGCAGTAATCAAACGCGTCAAAGGTCGTTGTCCAGAACTCCAACTAAGAATTTCCACACCGATCAAAGGTGGATACAAGCTGGTTGCCAGACGAGGAAGCTCAGTACAGGAAGTTTTTGTGATCACAAATCTGGATAAATCAGCACTGCTGCAAAGTTTGAACCTCAGCCGCCCAGGGCCGGGAAAGAGATGAACCGCCGTGCCGTGCGAGCCCCAGTGTTCGACCTGGAAGAACCAGAAGAGGAAGCAAAGTGGGGATTCGTTTCCGGCAGCAAGACCGGTCTACGTCACCGTCACGACAGCCTCCCCAAGTCGAGAGAGAGTCAGATCAGAGCACTAGAAAAAGGCCGTCACCAACAAAGCAGTTCAATGAGAATTTAAGCGAGATTGGTTCCCTGCGTCGGCCAGATCGAGCGAATACGATCCAAAACAGATGCAGCTTCCTTGCCTCGGCTCACCGCATCAACACCATTGAGAAGCACGGTCACATGACCAAGCTTTCGTCCTGGAGTTTCGCAACCCTTTCCATACCAATGGACATGGAAGTGCTCAAAGCTGCGCAGGCTCGAAAGGCGGTCTGCCAGAGAAGCAACCTTCCCTTCTACTAATCCGAGCAGGTTGACCATCAGTGCGCCAGGTGCTTTGAGCTCAGGTGAAGGCACTGGTAAACCGGCCGCTATGCAGAGTTGTTGATCAAACTGGCTGCTATTACAGGCCTCAATCGAAAAATGTGCGGAATTATGGGTGCGCGGCGCAATTTCATTGACCTGTAGTCCGTCAGGTCCGTAGAAAAACTCAATCGCAAGCACACCAACGTAATTGAGCTTCATAAGAAGAGAAGCGGCCATGTTGTATGCCATGGCTTCTACGGCATGCTCAACGCTCGCAGGGGCAATTACCCAATCACATACCTGCTGAAACTGATGGGTCTCCGCTAGTGGTAGGCAACGTACCCGGCCCTTAAGATCTCTGCTCGCAACAATGGCTAGCTCCTTTTCAAATGGCACCAATACCTCAAGCAACCAATTAGCCGAATCAACTGATTGAAGAAGCTGGGTCAACTCCTTTGTATTGCTGAGCACTTTGGTTCCTTTGCCGTCATATCCCCATCGGCTGGACTTGGCCATCACCGGAAAATTCCAACCAGACGGAAGCTTGGGCTGATCAGAGCAAATCGAACTCAACAAAGCCCATTCAGGACAAGGGAAACCTATTTCGCCAAGCAACTTTCGCTGTGAGATTTTGTCGACCAAAGGAGCCAACGCCCTCAAAGACGGACGAAAAGGCACTCCTTCTTGCTCAAGGGGCATGAGTTCTTCAATGTTGACCCATTCGTTCTCAAAGGTGACGCCATCGCAACCCTGGACAAGTTGCCTGGTTCCGTCGACCTCTACTGGATGCGTAGCAACTATTCGGCTCGCCTCAATAGCCGCAGGGTCGTTTTGCGAACCAGTCTGAACAACAACATCTACACCACGCCTTCCTGCTGCTTGCACCAACATCAAAGCCAGCTGACCTCCGCCAACTACCCCAATCAATGGACTTGCAGAACCACTCATGCAAAGAGGATTAACCACTGAATCCTGGAAGCTTGGCATCTCAGTAAAAAATCTAATTTCAGAGCAAGCTCTGGTCGCCAGCAAATGTCAAACGCACTGCCGTAAGCAACATCACCAATAGGAACAACGCCAAACCAATAGTGCAGGCATAACTTATCTCAAGCTCAGCAAAAGCCTGGTCATACACGTAATAAACAATTGTTCGTGTTGAATCAGCGGGGCCCCCCTTAGTCATCAAGAACACCTCTTCGAAAACTTTTGTGGCAGCAATCGAGGAAACCACCGCCACCAAGGTCACATATGGGCGTAACAATGGCAGGGTGATGTCTAGGTGTTTACGCCAACCCTCACTTCCATCAAGCTCAGCTGCCTCATAAAGCTCACCGGGAATTCCTTGAAGGCCAGCAAGAAAAATCACCATGTAATACCCGAGGCCCTTCCAGAGGGTTACAAGCATTACCGCAGGAAGGGCTAGTAAGGGATTGGTAAGAAACCCGATCGATGTAAATTCTGCTCCAAAAAGAACAGAAAGCCAGCCGTTAATCAATCCATTTTCTGCATAAAGCCAGCGGAAAGCGATTGCCGCAACCACTATTGAAACGAGTACTGGTGTGTAGAACGCACCGCGTAAAAAGTGAATACCCGGCAAAGAACGGTTCACCAATACAGCCAGTGTCAGAGAACCCAAAACAATGGGAGGAACCACACCAACCAGATAAATCAATGTTGTAATGAGAACCCTGATAAACATCGGATCCCCAGCAAGACGCCGAAAGTTGGCCAGTCCCACAAACAGCAAAGGCTCAGTAACGTCTAACCCTGTCTTAGTGAAACTCATCACTAGCGCCATCAGCGCTGGTAAAAGCACAGACAAGCTCAGCAACAGGAGCGCAGGCAAGAGGAATCCCCATGCCGTGAGCGTGTTCCACCAGAACTTTCGTGTAGCCCGAAACAGAGAGCCAGCCATCACCTCACTGCCTGCAATCAAGAGAGATTACGTGGGATCGTGTAATGGCAACCGGCAAAGTCAGATAAGCAGACTTGCCCTTCCCATCCGCTCTTGTGAATAACGACGCCTTTCGTATACCCGTAAAACTCAACCTCAACCCCTATGAGGTGGTAATCGGTGGTTCAGGTTTAAAGGGGATAGGCAAGGAACTGCGCCTAGCGGGAATAAAAAAAGGAATCAAGGTCTTAGTCGTTAGCAATGCTGATGTTGCTGAACCCTATGGTGATCTCTGCCTTGAAAGCCTTAGGGAAAGCGGTTACCAGCCCACACTGCTAATTATTGAGGCTGGCGAAGATCAAAAAACACAAGCAAGCGTTGCCCTGATTCACGATGCTGCCTATGCAGCAAAGCTGGAAAGAGGTTCATTGATGATTGCTCTTGGCGGTGGAGTCGTGGGAGACATGACGGGATTTGCAGCAGCAACCTGGCTAAGAGGTGTTGCGGTAGTTCAGCTGCCCACAACCCTCTTAGCAATGGTGGATGCAGCAATCGGTGGCAAAACAGGCGTAAATCACCCAGGCGGTAAAAATCTGATCGGAGCTTTTCACCAACCAAAACTTGTATTGATTGACCCATCAACACTAAACACATTGCCTGAGCGCGAATTCAAAGCAGGAATGGCGGAAGTGATCAAATACGGCGTGATCGGTGACCCAGAACTTTTTGAACTCTTAGAGAACACATCTGAATTAAACAAGCCATCAGAATTGGAACCAGATCTACTCAAGAAAATCCTCGTAAGTTCTGCTGCCGCCAAATCGAAAGTGGTGAGCTCAGATGAGCGTGAAGGAGGGCTACGCGCCATCCTCAATTACGGGCACACCTTCGGGCATGTAGTGGAAACCCTGTGCGGATATGGAACCTGGCTTCATGGTGAAGCTGTCGCCATCGGCATGGTGGCGATTGGGGAGCTCGCGGTTATACGACAGAGCTGGAGCAGGGATGATGCCAATCGGCAAAAGTCTCTAATCGCCAAAGCAGGGCTTCCAACAACTTGGCCCGAGCTCAATCCAGAAGCTGTATTAAAAACTTTGCAAGGTGATAAGAAAGTTAGGGATGGAAAAGTTCGCTTTGTAATGCCCACAGGCATAGGCAAGGTCGAAATTAATAACGACATCAGCAAAGCAGAGATCCAAAACTGCATTTCAAGAATCAGCTAATCGGATCCTCGAGGAAGCGACAGCGAAGCCCCAGTGGCTCTTCAACACCGTAAGGGTTTTGATTCAATTCGAATGCCAGCCAACGAAACTCGCCTAATCCCACTGGGTCAACAAGCCGCAATAGTGCTTCCCTCCTCTGCAAAGCAATAGATAGCTGACTCGAAGGAAGTTTTTGAAGGGCATGCAACTTCTCTGCTAAACCAAGTGCCAAGAGCGCCTGTCCCTGACGTTCCTCACCAAGACGGGTCCAACCCTGTCGTTCTGCAAAAAATTGAAGGGTCTCAAGGCAAAGATGTGCAGTGAGATCCCATTGGCCTGGATCCTGAAGCAGTGCACCACTTGCGATCTGCTGTCGATAAGCCATTAGCGTTCCAGCTGGTCTAGAAGCGCTGTAATAGCGACGAGCCTCAAGGGCATAATCGATAACAAGTAAAGGTCCGCAAGTCAGAGCTTTAGCAGCCTGATGCAACCAAGGCTCAAGCTCACAATGCCATTCACTACACCAGCCATCAGCTGCATCAAGTGGAGGAATCTGAATATCCAGACATACGCGTGCATCAGCTAACGCTGTTAGCAAAGCAGCTGAAAGAGGAAGCTCGGTGAAGCTCAGATGAGACTCAGAATCTAATTTCTCAAGACAAACTCCCTGCCTCCATAAACGCTGATCGCGCCAGACCAACCGTTCAACCGGCAGAGCATCCAACATTTCATGGGCAATCATCACGCCAGTAACAGGAGCTTTAGCCAATTGATCGAAGCTTCGCCAACGAATTGGAACTGTGGTCAAAGGGGCCAATCGCTTTTTTTGTCGAAGAACCATGGCCTGATTTGTCTCAACTAAAATCAGTTCAAGCCTTGGCAGCAAGGCTGGGCAGATTTCCTCAAGAGCAGAGATCAAATCAAAGCTCAAGTCACCCTCCCCAGGGCCAAAGTCCAACAAGGAAAGAGTTCGTTCTTTATCAACAAATTGCTCTAACTGTTCAAACCATTCAGCAAGTTGAATTGCTAGCAGATGGGCAAAGTCATCCCCAAGTGAAGGTGAAGTAGTGAAATCACCCTGACGACCAATCTTCAGCTGACCGGTGCCATAGGCGCCATATTCAGGATCATTCAACGACCACTCCATGAACTTATGGAAGCTGACGCTGCCTCCCGCTTGATTCAATCGTTTGACTAACCAAGCCGGACAAGGCACAGAAGTGCGATCCATTGGAGAGAATGCCCGTTATCGAGACAGGCCCATGGGAGCACATCACAGGAACAGACATTTAAAAGCCCTGCTGGGATTTTTGCTTTGCCTGATTTGTTGCGGATCTCCTGTATTCGCCTATGACAACCCCGAACTCCTGCCCAAACAGTCGACTCCAGTAGTTGATCTAGCAAAGGCCTTCAGCGCGAAACAGCGTTCCAATCTTGAGAATTCTCTAAGCGAATTCGAAACACGTACTGGCTGGAAATTGCGTGTTCTTACTCAATACGAACGAACTCCTGGTCTTGCCGTTAGGGAGTTCTGGGGTCTGGATGAACGAAGTCTGCTCGTTGTAGCTGACCCACGTGGTGGAAATCTGCTCAACTTCAACGTCGGCGATGCCCTTTACGCCTTAATGCCCCGCACCTATTGGGTAGAGCTACAAACACGCTATGGGAATCAGTATTACGTTAAGGAACATGGAGAGGACCTCGCCATCCTCGATGCTCTCGGGGCCGTTGAAACTTGCTTGGATCGTGGAGGCTGCCAGTTTGTTCCTGGGCTGCCCGCAGAACAATGGTTGCTGACTTTCATCACATCATTGCTAGGAGGTGTAGTGGCAGGCTTTGCTTCCTACCCCAAAAAAGAAGGTGAGTTAATCGCTTGGCCTTGGCTATTTCTCCTTTCACCACTTTGGATAATGCTCTTCGGGGTTTTTGGTATTGCTCCTGTTATCTCACGAACTAGCGAGGCTTTACCGCTGTTACGCAATTGTCTGGGTTTCTTCGGAGGCGCTCTAGCGGCTTACCTAATTGCTCAAACTGCCTTTGGTAGTAGCTCTAACCAAGAAAACAAGACTTAAAAACTTGTTTTTGTAAATAGCCTTAAAGGCTGCAAAGAATGGTTGGAGGTTTACATACAGTTCTCTGTGCAGAGCCATCGGCTGCATCTGTTAGATCTTGACGGTGCTGATCCCTAATCTTTCTAAGTTTAGCCAAGTTGAACTTATAAAAACCGTTTAGCTGGGTGAAACGCTTTACAGGTTGACCGTAGTAACTCCTACCGTTAAGAGTAGGAAATGATGCCCATTCCGGAGCCAGCTTTGCCGCCAACAAAGGTGTCATTGACCCTGTATCAGTAAGCCCCATGGCCTTACGACGTTGAACTAAAAAAAGTGCTCCTTGATCCTGGGCTTCTGGTCCAAAACCGCGCAGACCAAGGCTGCGACGAACCATGTCCCATGTAAATGGCATGAATTGATATGCACCTGCAGCAGCACTAGCGTAACGAGAGGAATAAATAACTCGGTTGGGATGCCTTTCTAGCGAGGCCATAAGACCTCCTCCAAACATCACTCTGTAACCAAGGTCATGTCCATTTTTCCAAGTACCTTCAGCAAAACGAATGGTATTCAGTAGAGCCCTGCGTTCTGGAGTAATGATGAAGGGCAGAGATGTTGAAGGGACCTCGTTGGCAGTACTGAGCTTCTGAGATCTTGCTGACAACTCAATAACTGGCAGCGGAGGTAGCAGTGGGGGTAGATGTGGAGATTGAAGCTGAGTATTGGTTGCCTGAGCTGCACTTAATGCGATTGGGAAAGGGATTAAACCTGCGGCAACTGCAGAAATAAAGCGTCTGGCAGTCGAGGCGGGAGTAGTCATACCTTGCATTCAGAGAACAAAAAGCCACCTCGAGCAATGAGGAGGGATTAGAACAAATCCCAGAAGCGAATGGGAGCTGCGCTTAAACGGTGGAGATCATCAACAGATTTATTTAATGATCTGGCTGACTTTGTCGAACCATTCGCAAAGAGACAGGCCGCCTATGACAGTACGCAGGCCGGCACACAGGGAGCTTGGTGGGGCGGCCTGAGAAATTTGCCACAACTAACGCCAAGAAAGGTGAGGGGTAGATTTTGAATAATTAGAGTTTTGAGATCAGAATTGCTGATCTAACTGCAAACTCAAGCACTGCTTGAGCTGCAACTAACGCACCATTGCTAGCCAGAGACTGCTGAGTAGGTGAAACAATCTGTTGATCTAGCTCCCATTCACCAAGTTCCAACGCATGACGCTCAAGTAGCCGATGAGCGGCATAGCGCTGCAAGCCATCAATTAACGCCTTGGACTCCGCAAAACCTTCCCGCTCAAACACATGAAGCCCTACTCCCAGGCTAATTGCTTCACAAAAGCTGCTGTAGCCGGGCTTGCCAAGATGTCTTGCGCAAAATGGGAGCGCATCCAAGACAAGGCTTGATTCAGGTAGATAAATAACGTTTTCAGGCTGTTGATCAGCAAGAGAGGTGTTTGCTGATCGAGGTTGAGGCACCAAAAAGAGATGATCAGGCCAACGTCTGAACAGATCGGGCTTTAGAGCAAAACCCATTCCGCCGAAGCCCACCATCACAATTGGCGCATTGCAAGAAGCCAATTTCTCTTGGAGTGCAATAGGTAATGGTCGAGGCTTTGCAGCTGTTATACCAATGCTCTGCTCTGGCACACCCCAGTCCATTTTCAATGAAAAAGGACATCGCAACAAGTGATGTCCCCTTGCGTACTCAGTTGCCGCGGCTTCTGCATGGGCAAGAAAATAATCACCGAGAGGGTGATATATCTCATCCCAGCCAAAGTTACCCATCCACAACAAAGGAACACCTGCTTGATCTGCCAACTCAGCAGCAGCCGGAGGGATATCAGCAAGAATCATTGCTGGGATTTGTTGAGAGCGAATCCAAGCAGCCTCAGCCGAAATCTGGGCAGGGTTACTTATTTCAAGTTCATGGAGTGCCTTAAGAGTGGCTGAGCTATCAATGCCAAAGGCATGGGTCTGAACCATGCCCACATCCCAACGCAACCTGCGGTGTTCAAACGGGACAGCTCTAAATACAAGGTTCAGAAATCTTTGATCAACATCAGTACTAACCACCAAGCGCAGATCTGGATATAGACGGTGAAGTTCAGTTAATACAGCAGCTTGACGAGCAGCGTGGCCATAGCCATGGCTGCTCAAGCAGAGGTAGATCAGCACGGCATAACAGTTGATTTTGAACTCTGAAAGAGAGTTTGTTCATAAGCCACTGATGCATCAGGAAGGAACCAACGATGACTTGCGGCACTCAGCTGACCATCGACAAACTCGACCCAGGAAAGATGACATAACTCACGTCCAGAGGGATCAAGGCCTCGCCTAGGCACACATGCTGCATTGAGAAAGACCGTGCCAAAGCGATCCTGTACAAACGTTTGCCGACAACCCTGACCACGTTTGAGTTCATGGTGCATGTGACCAAAGACAACCAACTGGGGCACACGATGCTTACGGATACGATCAAGAGCTATAGCCAGATCCTGGTCACCCCAGTCGATCGCAGGGGCTTTCCAATCTCGACCACATGGGCTCTGCATGTCTGAGCCGAGTCCAGTCGGACCTGAATGCGCCAAGACGACAAGTGGCCATTGAGCGGGAGCCTTCATGGCGGCCTCAACGATCCGATCTGCCGAATCATTTACCGACATAGGCCCAAAGTTTGCCTCAACAGCACTAGAAAGATAAAAACCACCACCAGAACTGCAAGGTCGGGCTCCTACTACTGCTACATGAGGGGACCGCCACTGACGCAATCCCCAACCACAATGACGTTCACCTAATAATTTCAATTGTCGGCTCAGGATTTCGCCGGTTTGGTCGCGACCGCGGTCATGATTGCCGAGAATTACCGCTACAGGTAGAGGAAGTTGCTGTATAGCCTTAACCAACTTGAAATCCCCGTCGCTGAGATCACCAACGAAGAGCACTGCATCAGGTTGAAGTTGTATCAACAGATCTCGATCATCAGCCACCCAGGCACCATGTAAGTCTCCAACAATGGCAAGGCGTAAAACTGACAGAACGAATGCTTAGGCTGAAGACATCCTGCCCCAGCAAGAGCAAATGACCGCTGCTTCCGCCGCCGAGACGGTCTCACCGGTCCCACTGAGCAAGACTGAATTACGAAGCGCCATAAACGAGCTGCGTAATGAGCGAAATGCTGTAATTCTTGCGCACTATTACCAAGATCCAGAAATTCAAGATATCGCTGATTTTATCGGCGATTCATTGGAACTTTCACGAAGAGCCGCTGATACAAATGCTGAGGTGATCGTATTTTGCGGTGTTCATTTTATGGCAGAGACAGCAAAGATTCTTAGCCCAGAAAAAACTGTGCTGATACCAGATCTTGATGCGGGATGCACCTTGGCTGACGATTGCCCAGCTGATGAATTTGAAAAATTCCTTAATGAACACCCAAATCATATTGTGGTGAGTTACATCAACTGCAGTGCAGCCGTTAAAGCTCTAAGTGATCTTATTTGCACCAGTAGCAATGCTGTGCATTTGGTAAATCAATTACCGAAAGATCGTCCGATACTATTTGCCCCAGACCAGAACCTTGGGCGCTGGGTACAACGTCAGAGTGGACGTGAGCTGACCTTCTGGCCAGGGAGATGCGTAGTACATGAGACATTTAGTGAGGAAGCTCTACTAAAGTTAAAGATCAAGCATCCACAAGCAGAGGTTATTGCACATCCGGAATGCCTTGAGAATCTGCTTGATCTTTCTGACTTTATTGGTTCAACAAGTAAATTACTAAAACACTCTGAGACTAGTACCTCTAAAGAATTCATTGTTCTTACTGAGCCGGGAATAATTCATCAAATGAAATTGAAAATGCCTAACAAGAGATTCATTGAAGTGCCTGGTATCGATGGTTGTAGCTGTAATGAATGCCCTTACATGAGATTAAACACCCTAGAAAAACTCTGGGTATGCATGAACAGTATGGAACCCACATTGGAAATGGATGACGAGCTGAGATTAAAGGCACTAGTGCCTATAGAACGAATGCTAGAAATGAGTTGATTCGCTATGCAGAGAAAATCAAGAATAGAAAATTTATGCTACCCAAAA
>PVBE010124761.1_pt1 | contig 32198 bp, 24 predicted proteins | sample 1631181 | NCBI WGS metagenome assembly PVBE01 (sample SAMN08397723, study PRJNA350692) | Marine metagenome, whole genome shotgun sequencing project. | isolation source: water | place: Pacific Ocean | collected 2012-04
CAACTCGACATCCCAATGATGGAACTCCACTACGAATCGATGGTGCACGACCAGGACGCGGAAACCCGCCGGCTGCTGGCCTTCCTCGACGTGGAGTGGGACCCGAAGTGTCTTGACTTCCACGAGTCCAAGAACCTCGCTCGGACGATCAGTTTCGATCAGGTCAATCGCAAGATGTATTCGACCTCGGATGGACGCTGGAAAAACTACGAGAAGCACCTTGGGCCGGTAATTGATGAGGTTGGGGAGTACCTGTAGCGGCGAAGCCGCGCCCTCTCATTCGCTTCGCGACAGTTCCCCCGCTGCGGGGAGGAGCGGAATACAACAACACACGCTCCCCCAAAAGAACATGCCCCCGCTTTCGCGGGGGCATGCAAGAGAAACCAGTTTTTCGAGTCGGGTGGTCGGGGTCAGTGGAAGCGGACTACCCGGCCGGTTGACTCACAATACACCACGTGCCTCAGTCGCGACGACGTCGACGGGCAGCCAAACCAGCGAGACCCAAGAGGGCCATGGCGCCGGGAGCCGGGACGACGGTGAAGCTAAAGGAGGCGTAGGAACCGCTGCATGTAGCGGAGCCCGAACCGATAGCCAAGCCACCGACGTACGAACCCCAAGCCCAACCATCACCATAGGCATCGTGCATGGCGACGTGATACGTGCCAGCGGCAAGATTCATTGTGCCAGCAAAGTCGGCAAAATGGCTAGAGGTTGATGGGTATGAGGTCGAGGCTGTGACGGAAGCTGCACCGCCATAGGTGATGTAGCCACCAACGATGGCCATCGAAGCAACGGTGACCATGTTAGAGTCGTGAACCTCCCAAGAGTGTTCACCGGCCCAGCGGTCCAAACCGTGACTCCAGTTTACGGTCGCACCAGTGGCCGTGCCTGCGAGGGCAACGGTGGCGAGACCTGCTGTTGAAAGAGCGAATCTCATGATTCTTTCCTCTCTTCTAATTCCGGCCGGATCAGGTCGATGCTGCCGACTCTATTCCTTATTTGCCCAGCCACCACGAGTGGCTATCGACATGGGTGCATGCACTCTGACTGACGGTGGGCTCGTCGGCACGCAACACGCGCACTTCCGATCGCGACGCCCAGGGACGCCAGCCATTACGAATGATTCAAGAGGGTCTTTCTCCCGCTCTCATCTCCATTTCCAATCCGCCCCTCCAATGCGGCGGATCCTCCACCAAGCACTGTGCCGGAGTTCGACGACCTCGTCAATGCAATTCTTGGGTGTTTTTTCAAAGTTTTTGGAACCACTTCTTGGGCTAATCGCCGCCACAGGTTCAACTTATGGGATGGATCCCGTGCCGGCGAAACCGATGGGACGCGTAAAAGTGCCAATCAAGACAAAGAGGAGGGATAAACAATCCAATCTGCAAAATAAGACTTCCTCGCAGGCAGCCTTCGCCGGTGAAAATCCTGCTACAACCCCCCACTTTCGCAGTGTCTTTCTCGGAGATTCCTCGCATGTTCGCGCTCATTCTGGCCCTCTTGACGGCCGCTCCCGGCCCCGACCATTGGTTCGATATGGAGGGCGGATTCCCGCAGTACCCCTCACTGGGCCCCAGCGGCGACTTTGTGGTCTATTCGGACCGGGGCGATCTCTGGGCGACCCCCACCAGCGGCGGCGCGGCGAACCGTTTGACAAGCCATCCGGCAAGTGAACTGCGGTCCGCAATTTCACCGGACGGACGAACGCTCGCCTTCGAGTCGGATCGGGACGGCACGATAAACATCTACACGCTGCCGCTGGCCGCCGAAGACGGGCGGCTCGTCGCAGCCGGACCAATCACACGACTGACAAGTTCGGACCGTTGGCAAGCGCTCTCTGGATTCACACCAGAGGGGACTGCAGTGCTGTTTCACTCCTACGCAGACCCAACAATCTTTCGAGCACCGCTTCTCTATCAGGCCCCGCTTGATGGCGGACCAGTCACCCGCCCCACCACCGCCCACGGCCGGGCACCACGCATTCACGATGGCACGCTGTACATGACCCGCGGCAATGCGCCCTGGGAGCGGCCGGCCTATCGCGGCAGTGCCAACCGAGATGTGTGGACAATGGATCTGGACAGCGGGGAATTCACGCGACTCTCGGATGCCCGGAGCAACGAAGGACAGGCTTTCCCGCGGCCGGACGGGTCGGTGGCCTTGCTGTCCTCAGCCGATGGACAGAACGACATCTGGATCATCCCCGAGGGCGGTACCTTCGATGATGCCGTGAACCGAACGAATCTGGGCGGTGCTCACAAAGGCACCGTCGGCCACGGGGCCCGCGACCTTTCGGTCTCGGCAGACGGATCCACCGCGGTCATCGGACTCTGGGATCAACTGGCCATACTGAACCTCGACAGTCCCTACGCCACGCCCCAGACCATCACCGTCCGGCGCAGCGGCGATACGTCCACGCTCGACCGGCGCATCGAGCGGCTCGACAGCAAGGTCGGAGAGGTCGCCCTGCACCCCTCGGGCGAGGCTGTCGCCGTGGTCGCCCGCGGCGAGGTACTGGTTCGCAGCGTCAAGGACGATCATCCAGCCCGCCGAGTGACCGCAGACCACGCAAGACAGAAACAGATCGCCTGGTCGCCAGATGGGATGCGGCTGTGGTTTACCAGCGACACCGGCGGGGATGAGGGCATCTGGGAGGCCACGGTGAGCCTTGAGAGGAAGGACCTCGCCCCGGAAGACGAGCAGGAAGATGACGACGAAGCGGGAGATGAAGGCGAAGAGGAGACCGCCGAGGAAACCGAGGATGACTCGGTGGACGAACCTGTGGACGAACCGGGGGGCGACGAAAAGGATGACGCAGACAAAGAAGACGCCGAGAAGAAAGACACCAAGAAGAAACCCGAGCCGAATACGAGCGGCGAGCGGTGGGCCGGGGGGTTGCGATTCGATGTGCAAGAGGTGATCCCGGCTGCTTCGCGGCCGATGCCCTCCCCGGACGGCACCACGCTGCTCTACCAACGCGGGATCGGTGACCTCGTGCTGCGAGACCTTGACTCGGGTAAGGACACCGTGCTGCTGGAGAGTTGGGATGCCCCCGAAGTGCGGTGGGCCAGCGACTCACGGCACATCGTGTACTCGGTCAGCGATCTGGATTTCAACAATGACATCTGGCTCATGGACACACAGGCCCCGCAATCCACGACCAATCTCACGCGACATCCGGACATCGACCGAGCCCCGCGGCTGAGCGATGACGGGAAGGTGCTGGTGTTCCTGAGCGACCGCAATCGCATGGGAGACAACTGGGACTACGACGTGTGGGCCATGGTGCTCGACCCGTCCCTCGAGGACATGACCGACTACGAGTTGGATGCCTACTACAAGAAAACGGTCAAGGCGGCCGGAAAGAAAAAGATCATCCCCCTGCCAGAAGACGAAGATGAGCAGGCCGATTCCGACACACCAGAAGGAACGACAGACGAAAAGGCAGCGAAAGAGACCACCGACGAGCCTGCCGTGCTCAGTTTCACCGACCTCGATACCGCTTGGAAACGCGTCCGACGATTGACCAAACACGAGGGCAGCGAGGACGATCTCTACCTCACACCGGGCGGCGACACGATCGTCTTCAGCGGCACCATCGATGGTGACAAGGGGCTCTGGAAAATCGACCACCGCGGCGAAGAGCAGAAGAAACTCACCTCCGTGGGCGTGTCGAACGTGCGTGGGGATCTCTCTGGCAAGAAGGTCACGTTCGTCTCGGGAGGTACCGCCAAGCACGCACCTTCCGCCGGCGGCAAGGCCGAAACATGGCCCATTGATGCTGATGCCGAGATCGATGTCGCCTCCGAGCAGCGTCAGAAGTTCGAGGAGACCGCGAGGACCTTCGGACGCACCTTCTACCATCCGACCATGAAGGGGCTCGACTGGGAGGCGATCTCGGTGCGGTATGCCGACCTTGCGGCGCAGACACGCACGAGCCAGGCCTTCAATCGGGTAGTCGATCAACTGTTCGGCGAGGTCAACGGCTCGCACACGGGCATCTATGGCGGATTTGACCACACCGGACCGCGAAGCGGTATGGGATACCTCGGGGTCGAGACCGCGGCGACTGATGACGGCTATGAAGTAACTGCGGTGCTCAAGGACGGCCCGGCCGACCGAAAGGAAGGCGGCCTGCAGGCGGGTGATGTCATTCTCGCGGTAGACGGCACCACGCTCGCCCGCGATGGACAGCGCGTCCGTGATCTGCGGACTGCGATGGGATTGACGCTCGGCCGCGAGATTCTGGTGGACCTCCTCCGCGATGGCGAAACACATACGGTGCTGCTCAAGCCGATCTCATATGGAGTCACAGGGAATCTCGCGAGGGAAGCGGAACTCGCCGCTCGCCGCGATGAGGTGACGGCCCTCAGTGACGGGCGTCTCGGATATCTGCATATCAGAGGCATGAGCATGCCGAGCGTGCATCAGTTCGAGCAGGACTTGTACGCGGCCGCGCATGGCAAGGAAGGACTCGTCATCGATGTGCGGGATAACGGCGGCGGATTCACGACCGACATCCTGCTGGCAAGCCTGACCGCCCCGGCCCACGCCTTCACGATGCCTCGCGGAGCGGATCCGGCTGACCTTCGCCCCGACTCCTATCCACGCGATCGGCGCCTGCTCTACGGCTACAGCCGCCCGATCGTCGTGCTGTGCAACGAGAACTCCTTCAGCAACGCCGAGATCTTCAGCCACGCCATCAAGACAATCGGCCGTGGCCCGCTCGTGGGCGAAGAAACCTATGGCGGCGTCATTTCAACCGGATCATTCAAACTGATCGACGGCACCCGCGTTCGTCAACCCTTCCGAGGGTGGTATCTGCCGGACGGAACCGACATGGAGAGCCGCGGCGCGATCCCGGATGTGCGCGTGGAGCGGCTGCCGGCAGACGAGGCGACCGGTCGCGATGCGCAGTTGGAAGCGGCGATCAGTACGCTGCTGAGACAACTGCCGGATACACCGCCGAGCGTGCACCCAAGGCCCGCGTCGTGATCGCAATCATCGTGACGGTCGGGATGGTGGCCGTTGGACTGCTTGTCTGGCGGACGCTTGGGGATATGGAATAAGCAGCCACCCCCGAGCATTCACGCTTGGCGACGGTTCCGTAATGGTGCTGGAACCCTTACCCTCCCGACATGACCGCCCCCACTCCACCCCCCACTCCCGACTGCACTTCAACGTCCGTCACTGAACACCTCATCGGCGAAAACGTCGCGAGTGATTTGGTGAAGGATGGAATCGGCTGGCTGCACTCCACGGCGGCCGGATGGGGACTGGGCCCCACGTGGGCAGAAGTCGTCGCGGGCGCGATCAGCGTGGGTGTAGTGATCGTGGTATGCATCGCTGCCAACTTCGTTGGAAAATTCTTCATCCACAAGATCGTGGACACGACACTTCGCCGCAAAGAGTCCGACTGGGCCAAGGCGATGGTCGAACACAAGGTCTTTCATCAACTCTCGCAGCTTGTCCCTGTCGCGATCCTGGCGTTCGCCATGCCCGCATTCGAACAATACGGTGTCAGTTGGTGGCTGCGGCCACTGCTGGAGGTCTACGTCATCTTCGTGCTGCTGAGGGTGTCCTTCGGATTGCTGGAAGTCGGCGAAGCACTCGTGCATCAACATGGATTGGAGAACAAGATCCCGGCCACGGGCCTTTCGCAGGCAGGCAAAATACTGCTGAGTTTCGTGGTCGTTGTACTCGTTCTGAGTGTGTTGTTCTCCCAGTCGCCGCTGTGGTTCCTCTCGGGACTTGGTGCCGTCATGGCCGTGCTGATGTTGATCTTCAAGGACTCGATCCTCGGCCTAGTCGCGGGCATTCAGGTGAGCACCAACGACATGGTCCGCGTTGGGGACTGGATCACCATTCCCAGCCGCGGTGTGGACGGTGATGTCGAGGAGATCACGCTGACGACGATTCGGATCAGGGCCTTCGACGCGACCGTCTCAATGGTGCCTGCCTATGACCTCATCACCAACCCCTTCACCAACTGGCGGGCGATGTCCGAGTCGGGTGGTCGCCGCATCAAACGCTCGATCAACATCGACATCGAGACGATCCGGTACGTCGACCGCGATGACCTAGATCGGTTCCGCAAATTTACGGTGCTGGCCGACTATCTCGATCAAACGATCGCGGAAGTCGATGCATGGAACGCCGAGCACGGGGTTGATACGAGCCGCCACATCAATGGCCGCCAGCAGACCAATGTGGGCGTCTTCCGGGCCTACATCGAGGCCTACCTTCAACAGCACTCCAAGGTGCATCAGGAGGGCTTCACCTTCCTCATCCGACATCTCGATCCGACGCCGCAGGGTCTACCCATTCAGGTCTATGTCTTCACCAATGACAACCGGTGGGTTCAGTACGAGCAGATTCAGGCCGACATCTTCGACCACCTGCTCGCAGCGGTGCCGGAGTTCGATTTGGCGGTGTTCCAATCGCCCAGCGGGCGAGATGTTCAAATGCTCCAAAGCGACCGCTGAACCTGCTTGGCTGCTATCCTCCCCCCCCTCATGAGCATGGCCAGCCCCGTTTTCGGTGAGTGTCAACTGAACGTCGTCAAGCCCAAGGAACCGGCGGTCGGGCGCATCGTCGGCTCTACCCCGTGCCTGAAGGGCCGCTCAGCCTCCTATGTGAGGCACATTGCCATCGATGTGTCCGGCACCCCCCTCGCTGGCAATTTCCGCGCAGGCCAGTCCTTCGGGATCATCCCGCCGGGGCTGAACGAGAAGGGCAAGCCGCACGCGGTCCGACTGTATTCGATCTCGGCGCCGAGCTGGGGCGAGGACGGCGAGGGCAACGTCGTTTCGACCACATGCAAGCGGCTCATCGACGAGTACTGGGAAGAGGGCTCGGACGATCATCACCTGTTCGTCGGCCTGTGCAGCAATTACCTGTGCGATCTGAAGGTCGGCGACGAGGTGCTGATATCCGGCCCTGCAGGCAAACGATTTCTGCTGCCACTGGATCCTTCGCAGCACGATTTCGTCTTCGTCTCCACGGGAACCGGCATCGCGCCCTACCGTGGAATGATCAAGGAACTGCTTGAGAACCCGGAGGGATCATGCCAGAGCGAGATCCACCTGGTCGTCGGTGTGCCCTATGGGACCGACCTCATGTATGACGCCTACTTCACCAGTCTCGCCGAGCAGCATGAGAGATTCCATTACCACACCGTCATCAGCAGGCCCGAACTCGGACGGCGGATGTACGTCGACCAGTACATCGCGGAAACCGAAGATCCCTTCCATCGCGTGCTCGCCAGTGAACGGACCCTCCTCTACATCTGCGGCATCGAAGGCATGCAAGTCGGCATCTACCGCCTGCTTGAGACGCTCGGCGTTGCCAACGAATACCTCCAACTGCCGGATGACTCATTCAGCCTCGCCGATGCCGACAAGGCGACGATCAAGCGGGTGAAGCCGACCGAGCGGTGCATGGTCGAGGTGTATTAGAGGCGGCTACGCCCCGCCTCTCGGGAGTCGGGGGTCGCGCTCAGTCAAACGCCGCCGTAATCGAAGGCGTGCACGGGTCGTCCAACTGCAGCGAAGTCACAATGCGGAAGTTGGATTGGGTGCGGTGCCGCTCGGCGAAGAAAAAGTCGAGCGTGTAGTCCTCGCCATCGACGAGGCCAAGCCGCTCGATATCGACGTACTGCTCGGTCGCGGCGTGGACGCCGCCGAGATCGATCACCAACTGGCCGTTGATGAAGACCCATACGTCATCGTCACCAACGAATCGGAAGAACTGCCCAGTACCCTCCTGATAGGTGAACTCGGTATGCAGTTCGAAGGTGAAGTGGAAGTTCCGGTCGGGGGAGCCGCCGGGGTTCCCGAACAACTGACCCTCGATGGGGAAGAAGCCGCCGAGGGCTTGATACTGAGGATCCAGGGTGTCATCGAACACATAGGTCCCGTCGGGTTGCAGGTTGAAGGTCAGATCAAGCGTCTGAGACATATTCCAAGCAGGGCGATCCCGGAACCACCGCTTGAAGGTTCGACGATTCTTGATGCCACCCTTGTCGCTGACGCCGCGGTTCTCGGCCTGATCACCCAGATCTGAATCGACCAGCGCCCAACAGATCGGTCGCCCCTGGCTGTCCTGGGCCTGCGAATTCATCTTCCACCCATCCCCCGTAAAGACCGGCTTGCCATTATCGTCAAGTTGCAGCTCTATATTCCCGCAGTAGTGGCCGAAACCCGAATCGGGCTGTTTCTCGAAGTCCGGATGAGCCCGCTGCGGAGATGGTGGATTCGCAGTCCGCTCGTGGAAGTCCCGAACTGTACCGGTCAACTCAATAATCTGAGGAGCGCTCGCCTGCGCTGCACCAATGCCCAGCACCGCTGCTCCAAGCACACCGGTCAGTCCGTATTTGATCCATCGATTGCCATTTGTCATCACGATTCCTCCACACAGTGGGACACCCTGAACGTAGGATTCCACTTCACTCCCGCCAAACGCCGATCAGATATTTGTGGCGCAATGATCTGCCGCATGTAGGGTTTGGCACAATGAAGGAGGCGACGCGGTATGGATGCATTGCGGATTCAGGGAAGCGCCCGCCTGAGCGGCACACTCGCCGTGGATGGCTCGAAAAACGCTTCGCTCCCCGCGATGGCCGCCGCAATCCTCTCGACCGGCACAGTCCGACTTCGTGATGTGCCGCCGCTTTCAGACATCGACAACATGGCCCGCCTGCTCGGGGAACTCGGCTGCGAGGTGCAGCAGGATGATCGGGACATCACGATCCGAACGATCGATCCCACCGCGAGCCACGCCCGCTACGACATCGTCCGCACGATGCGGGCGAGCATCTGCGTGCTCGGGCCCCTGCTCGCAGCCCGCGGCGAAGCCCGCGTATCGATGCCCGGAGGCTGCGCGATCGGCGATCGGCCGGTTGATCTGCATCTGCGAGGACTCGAAGCACTCGGCGCCACGATTGAACTCGATGGTGGTGACATCATCGCGCGGGCAGATCAGCTCAAGGGCGCGACGATCTTCCTTGGCGGCCCGTTCGGCTCAACCGTCCTAGGCACGGCCAATGTGATGTCCGCTGCAGTACTCGCCGAAGGCCGCACCATCATCGAAAGCGCCGCGTGCGAGCCGGAGATCGCCGGGCTTGCGAGCATGCTCAATGCAATGGGCGCCGATGTCCGCGGCGCCGGCACGCCACGGATCGAGATCCATGGCGTCAAGTCACTTGGCGAAGTCGACTACCGCGTGATCCCCGACCGCATCGTCGCCGGCACCCTCGCCATGGCGGTGGCCATCACCAACGGCGACGCCATACTCACCAACTTCCCGTACGACAACCTGCTCGCCGTCCTCGACCGACTCACCCTCGCTGGTGTCCATGTGCAGCGGCTCAACGACACCGAATCAGCAGAGCGGTGTACCGTCAAGATCAGCAGCGAGCGGCGATTGAAGCCGGTGCTGTTTACGACCCAGCCGTATCCGGGATACCCCACGGATTTGCAAGCCCAGATGATGGCCCTGCTGTGCCTTGCCGACGGCAACAGCATCGTGACCGAGCGGATTTACCCGGATCGGTTTTTGCATGTATCGGAACTGACTCGGATGGGCGCCAAACTCTTCAGAGCAGGGCCAACCGTCGTTGTGCAGGGCGGGCCACAACTCATCGGCGCTCCCGTGATGGCCAGCGACCTGCGTGGATCGGCAGCCCTCATCATGGCCGGCCTCGCCGCGAGAGGCGAAACGATCGTGCAGCGGATCTACCACGTCGATCGCGGGTATGTGAAACTCGAAGCACAACTCAACGCCCTCGGGGCCGGCATCGAACGCTTCGACCTCGGCGTGTCGGATCCGATCGAGGTTGCAGCGACGGCGCAATAGAGGCCAGTCACCGACGCGGGGGAGATGACCGATAGAGTTCACGCTCGGCCTTGGGCTCCGGAGTGGTGCCTGATCCGGTTCATCACAATCCCGGCGGCCACCACCACGTTCAGCGACGGCACACCTGCCGCCATTGGAATTTCCACGATGTCATCGGCGATATCAAGCACGGAACGATCGAGTCCCTGTCCTTCGGCGCCGACGATCACGATGGTCCGTTCGCCGAACTCGCACCCGTCCAGGGGCGTCCCCCCCTCACCTGACTCGACCGCAACGATCCGAAAGCCGCGCTCGGACCGCAGCATCCTCGCCGCTTCGGGAAGATCCACACACTCCGCCCACGGCACGCTCAGCGCATGCCCCATCGATACACGAATCGCCTTGCGATACAGCGGATCGCAGCAGCCTTCCGCAAGCAGCATGTGATCAACGCCAAAGGCTGCCGCGGTTCGAAACAGGCCGCCCATGTTGTCGGAGTTGTTGATGCCGGCAGCAGCGAGGATCAGACACGGCTCCTCCCCGGGAACCCGCTCAAGCAGCCGATCAAACGCGACATCCTGTTCGCTCGGACGCCATCCGGCAGCAAGTACTCCGCGGTGAATATGGAAGCCTGCGATCTGCTCCATGACCTCAAGGTCGGCCACGTACACCCCCACTTCCGCGGGCAGGTTCCCCATCGCATCGGCCAACCGCTCGAATTTGGCGGGCGAGAGCAGCAGGCTGTGCAGCCGCTCCGGTGTTCGCAGCAGTCGCCGCACGACCATCTCCGACTCGGCCATGAAGATGCCTTGGCGACCACGCAGATCGCGATCACGTACATCCCGGAAGACCTCCACCCGTGGGTCATCGAGGTCGGTGATCGGCAGTGGGCCGCTCACTTCTCGGCCGGATTCGCCACGCCATGCAGCACCTGAGACAGTTGCTTCTGCGCCCGCTCGTACCGCTGCACAGCTGCGTTGAGATTGTCTCGCACCAAAGTAAAATCACGCGCATCCGTGGAGAGATCATCGCCTCGAGTCTGTACAAGGCGATCCATGCTCTCGGCAGCAGACTTCAGATCGGCGGCGCCGAAGACGAAGTTGCGAGAGGCCTCGTAGAGCAACTCGTTTGTGACTTCATGTTCGCTCGGCGTATACAGCAAACGCCATGGGGCATTTCTCGCCTCCTGCGTGAGAAGCAACAACTGCTGCGAGGCGAGATCAAGATTCGCGAGTGTTCCTCCAATATCCGCGACCCAGAGCGGCGCATTGGCGCGAAGTTCTGCAATCACCACCTCGGCATCTTCAGCCGCAGCGGTGACATCATCAATGATGAGTTGGAACTTCTTCTTGTTGGCATCAATGAACGATTGCACATCCTCCACGATCTTGGCCAAATTGCCGCCCTGATCGAGCACAGTGCTGATTTCATCCGACCAACCGGGCTTGCCGTCCGCCCCTATCCAGTCGGACTTCACTCTCGTTACAAGCGTCTTGATGTCGCCGCCGGCTGTCTCGCCAAGCACCCATTCGATGACATAGCCGTCGTCGCCCATCTTCTCGAACACCTCGCCGAGCGTATCGACTCCGGTCGCGATCGAGCCCGCTTGATCTTTGCCGAGAATCCACTCAAGCACATATCCCGTCTTCCGCAACTGGTTCGTAATTGCCTCGACATGATTGATTGTATCGGTGATCTTGGCGGCGTCGGGACCGAGCAACGATCCGAGCATGCCACCTGAAGGAGTCCCTTTCAGTTCGTCGCCCGCCGCGAGGTGGGTTCCGGGCTCGCCCTGATCAAGCGGCGTGCGGTGGGATGCCGCCCACCCGACCGACGAGATCAGAATATGGGAGTCTCCGCTGATCAGACCACTGTGAATCGACGCGACAGCGTTGGAATACAGTTCCACTTCACTCGGCAGCGAGAACTCAATCTCGATGGTTCGCTCCGGATTCTGATCCAACTTCAGTCCGACCGAATCGACATGCCCCATCAATAGTCCACCAACCCGAACGACGCTGCCTGGCTTGAGGAAGCCCACACCATCTCGAACCGTGAAGTTCACGCGATAACTCGTCATCGATGGGCCAGTGATCGCGCCCCACAGGTCGCCGAGAATGAAGATGACCGCCACGCCCACCGCGATCGACACGAATACGAAGAGCCCCGCCTTGATGTTGTTCTCGCTGTTCCGTGCGCTCATATCAGGACTTCCCTTTCGCTTTGGATTCGCCCTTGAACAGACCCTGCCAGAATCCTACCTCCCCAGAAGACCGGACACCTCGAGTGGATTGCACGGATCGACCACCTGTCAGTTTGCTGTTGTCGATGCCGAGCAAATCGGCCGCATACGAGTTGTCGGCTCCTTGGGCGTGTTCGGTCATCGGCCCCTCGGGGGCGCCTCGCAGAAACTGCCGAATCAACTGCTGATTCTCGTTCAATTCGCCAAGACGATCTTCAGGCCAGTCCCGCAAGGCCTCGAAGTCGGCCCGAGGTGCATTCATGAGAACCCGCCCTTGATGCAACATCACCATCCGATCGGCAATCGTAAAGGCCGAATCCATCTCGTGGGTGACGACGACGCTGGCCACGCCGAGCCGCTTGGTGAGGTCGATCATCAACTGATCGATCGAGGCCGAGGTCACCGGGTCCAGACCGGCACTTGGCTCGTCATAGAACAGGATCTCCGGATCAAGCGCCAGTGCCCGAGCGAGCCCCGCACGCTTCTTCATCCCGCCGCTGATCTGCGCGGGGTACTTCTCGGCTGCTTCTCGCAGATCCACCAGTTCCAATTTGATCTTGACCATCATGTCGATGATGGACGCATCGAGGTCGGTGTGCTCCTCTAGGATGAGCGACACATTCTCGGCCACCGTCATCGAATTGAAGAGTGCCCCGGACTGAAACAAGATGCCGAACCGTTTGCGAACGCCATTGAGTTCATTCTCATCAAGGATCGCAATATCCTTGCCCAGTACCTGCACATGCCCCTCCTCCGGAATAAGCGACCCGATCATGATCCTGAGCGTCGTGGACTTGCCACAGCCCGAGCCGCCCATGATGACAACCGTCTCGCCGCGGCGAACTTCGATATTGACGCCATCGAGAACGGTCTGATCACCAAACCGCTTGACGACATCCTTCATCTCGATCACAACATCTGAATCGCTCACTGATCTTCGCCCACGGATTTTCCGATCGGCCAGACAAGAGACCCGCCCTCCGGTGTCGTGACCTCAAACCGATCAAACGCCGTCACCCAGCCTCGCTCGGGGTCGCTGAGCAGGAATCTCGCTCGCATCGGTACCGCGCCGTCTTCGAACATCGCCTCATACCGTACCCACATCCACCAGCCGACGGCTGTGTCATCGCCCTCGGGCGATGCCTCAGCCTCGGGCCGCTCAACTGGGCGGGTTGATCGGATGATGCCGAGTTGCTTCGTAAGACTCGCTAGAAATCCTGCCGCAGCCTCTTGTGATTCACTGCTGGAAGTTCCTTCGAGAAACGCCGCCACATCGCCGTGTTGCCCCTCTGCGATCAGTTGGGCCGGACCCTCCAGCAAGGGTGTTCGGACATGATTGTTCCACCACAGAGCCCCGATGGTCGTGATCGGCGTGAGCACCGCAGCGAGCACGATGGCGGCGATGGCCAGACGCCGTCCCCGCCGCCCGTTTCTTGAAACATCCCGCAGCGCCAATAATCCAGCCGGTATCGCCGCAGCGGTCACGAATGGACACAGCCCAATCGCCAACACGATGGCGACCACCGACCAAGCGCTCAGTCGTCCGCGGCCATCACTCAAGGGGCTGGCTCCACGGCACCGGGAGGAAGTGACACGTCACCCTCTGGCCCGTCAATGAGTACTTGCCGAAGCACCGCCCGCGGATAGATCGAGCCGGCGGCAGGTTGCAGTTCGTACTGGGCAGAGCCGTCATAGTGCGCATCACCGATGACGACATCCAGCCACGCGGACCACAACGGCTGCCAGATGCCGGTGCCGGGCATGGGTTGCATTGACACGATGCCGACGCTCTTCACTTCGCCGAGCGTGGCGATGGACGCGCCAAAAGCCACCACGTCGCCTTCGCTCGGCCGCGGTGGCGGCGGCGAAGAAGGTGACCAGCGAGCCAGAGCCGCTTGCGGACGACCTTCGGCAGCATCTTTGAGGAAATCCCTGGTCGTTTCGGCTGCAGTCTGATGGATCGCCTGCTCGCCCCACTCCGCCAAGTTCGTCCACGCCCACCATCCCGCAACGGACGCGATGATGCCGCCCCAGATCGCCACCCTTGCCGCCCTTCTTCCTCGCAATTGACCGCCAGCAGCCTTCACTCGAGCAAGTGCCACCATGCCCAGCACCGACCCGATCAGGTTCAGCGGCACGCACATCGGCAGAACGGCCAGTACCAACGCGATCACGGCCATGGCCGAGGTCTTGTGTGGAGCCGGTTGCGGTTCGAATTTGGAACGTTCCTCACTCATCGTGGCAGGTAAATGGTACGTACCATCGCCCCATGGCGACACTCGCAGACCAACGAGTTGTGGTGATGGGGCTCGGCACCTTTGGTGGCGGCGTGGGATGCGTCTCGTGGCTGCTTGAGCAGGGCGCAGATGTCACAATCACCGACCTGCGAGATGAGCAGACGCTTGGGCCCTCGCTGAGCGAGTTTGAGCACCAGCGGTGCCGCCTGGTCCTGGGCAGGCACGCAGCGGCAGACTTCGCAGAGGCCGATCTAATCATTGTGAATCCAGCAGTTCCGAAGCCTTGGTCCAACCCCTACCTCAAGGTCGCCGAAGAAGCCGGAATACCAATGTGCACCGAGATCTCCCTGCTCACCGACCGGCTCGATCGCCGCTGCTGTATCGGCATCACCGGAACGGCCGGCAAATCGACGACCGCTGCCATGACACATCATCTTCTGGCCGCCGCAGGACACGATGCCGTGCTTGGCGGCAACATCGGAGGGAGTCTGCTGCCACGACTGGGTGACATCGGAGCAGACACGTGGGTGGTGCTGGAACTCTCGAGCGCTCAACTCTACTGGCTCGGGCAAGGCAAGGGGTGGTCTCCATCTATTGCGGGCATCACGAACATTGCGCCGAACCATCTGGACTGGCATGGAGACATGGATCACTACCTCACATGCAAGGAATCGATCGCAAAAACACATACTCATGAGGACGTGTTGATTCGAGGCGAGCACTGTGATGCGTTGCCTGCGGGCATCGAATTGCTCGTGCCGGGCGAGCACAACCGAATCAACGCAGCCATGGCGGCGGCACTCGCATCGGCCGCCACGAATGTATCGGCGGACACGCTGTATTCCTTCCGGGGGCTCCCCCACCGACTGGCCGCCGTGGAAGAGCACTCGTCAAAGCGTTTCTTCGATGACTCCAAATCCACCACACCGGAGGCCACCGTGTTGGCGGTGAACTCGTTTGGCGATTCCACGCGGATTCATCTGATCGCCGGCGGATATGACAAGGGTGTGTCGCTTGCGGCGATTGCCGAACTTGCGCCAACGCTCGCTGGCCTGTACACCATCGGCGCGACCGGCGGAATGCTCTCGCAATCGGCGGGACCGACAAGTACGCCCTGCGGCACGCTCGATCGCGCGGTCGCAGCCGCGATCGCCCGCATGAGAGACGGCGATGTCCTGCTACTCAGCCCCGGTTGCGCCTCATGGGACCAATTTTCTGACTACCGCGCCCGTGGGGAGGCATTTGCGGCGTTGGTAGCAGAAGCAGTGGGACACGGGAAGGATCCAGATGCCGCTCTCGGGAGCACCATCCGCAGGAGTTGAGGTTCGCTAGAGGCCTTGAGCGATACCTGCCCCCCTACGCAACCTCCACCGCGCCGACAAGATCGCGAATGGAGTCACACCCTTGCGCCGCCACCCACTTGCGGAGTCCTTTGACGATCTTCCGAGGACGTCGTGGATCAACGAAGAGCGCGGTACCGATGCCGACGGCGGTCGCGCCCACGAGGATGAACTCGGCTGCATCCTGCCACCGCATCACGCCACCGAGACCGATGATCGGGATGCCTGCTGGTGATGCGACTTCGCGGTACACATCGGCCACCATCCGCACCGCAAACGAGTGAATGGCCGGACCGCTTGTGCCACCGGAGAAGCGACCGAGTCGTGATCGCCTTGTTTTGACGTCAATCGACATGCCCGGGACGGTGTTGATAAGGGTAAGCGCATCGGCACCTGCTTCGACCGCCACCTCGGCCGCGCGTGATGGGTGACCGAAGTCCAGCGGAAGTTTGACGATCATCGCCGTGTTCTTCAGTACCCCACGAATGTCTACGAGCAAATCTCGCAGTTTCTCCGGCGACTCGGCGAAGACCCGACCGTCGTCGGTATTCGGACACGATATGTTGACTTCCACCGCCTTGAAAAAGGTCATGGCCTGCATGGCCGCGGCGACCTGCTCGTACTCATCGATGGTTTCGCCAGCAATTGATCCGATGACTGGAATCGGAAGATCTCGAATCTTCATCGCCACATTCGTGACGAACGCATCAAGACCCACGTTGGCAAGGCCGACCGCGTTGAGCATCCCGACCGGCAAGTCGGTCACCCGCATCGCCGGGTTGCCCTCCCGTGGCTCGAGCGTAATGGACTTGGTGGTCACGGCGCCAAGTCCGCGGAGTCGATCGACCGAGGCCAGTTCCGGACCGTACCCGGCAGTACCGGACGCCGCGATGAGCGGTGAGCCGAGGCGAAGTCCGGCGAGATCGATGGACAGGTCGGGCATTGGGAGCGCAGCGTACCGCAATGGTGCCATGTACTGAGCGGCTAGGTATCGCCTCGAGGTTCAGCCGTGTGCGTTCGGATTCGCCGCTGCCCCCGGATCGGCAACTGACCGCATATCCTGCCCCCATGAGCACCATCGATGAGCGTGTTATCCAGTTCGAGAATATGGCCGCAGCCGACCCGACCAACGAGATGGCCCACTTCAGCCTTGGTTCGGCCTATTTGCAAGCAGGCAGACCGGCGGAGGCGGCGACATCCTTCGAACGATGCCTCGAACTCAATCGCGACATGAGTAAGGCCTATCAGTTGTGCGGTGAAGCCATGCTTGCGGTTGGATGGGAAGACAAGGCCGTGGCGCACCTCAACCGTGGCTACGAGGTGGCCGCCGCCAAGGGAGATCGGATGCCACAGAAGGCGATTGCCGAAACGCTGACGCGTATCGGTCGGCCGATTCCCGAGATCAGCGACGAGGCAGTTGCAAGCGCCGAAGCCTTCGCGGCAAGCGGTTCCTTCCTCTGCCAGCGGACCGGGCAGCCCGGAACCGAACTGGATGGCGCGCCCTTCAAAGGCACTGTCGGTGAGTGGATTGCTGGCAACATCAGCGCAGAAACCTGGGATCAGTGGATTCATCAAGGCACGAAGGTCATCAACGAAATGCGACTGGATCTCTCTCGCCCCGAAGATTCTGCGATGTATGACGAACACATGTATGAGTTTCTCGGGGTCCCCGAAAAAGTCAGACCCACATCCTGATCGCCAAGACTCCGCCGGTCGTCTTCCCGTCTATACAGAGCTGCGGCAACGAGGGAAGGGATCACGCCGAACCACTGAGATCAGATGCCCATGCGCTCCGACGGCCCCGGGGCGGTTCCTCAGCCAATCCGGCGGCAGTACACAGCCCATTCCACCAGCAGCACCAGCAGGGCAGCGGCGATGGCCCAGGGCCAGAGCGGCATTGGGCGAGTCCCGGACGCATTGGTTTGAATCTGCTCGCCCCCGATGGTGAGGGCTTCCGGGAGCGCAAGGTGCCCCTCGGTTTCGGCGGGGAGGCGAACCGAAATGAGCCTGCGTCCTGGCGTACCACCCTGCCACTGCACCAGCCACGGGCCGGACTCGATGACCGGACCCCAACTCACGCGGCCACCAACACGAGTGGGCCAGGTGCGCCGCTCGCCGCTGGGCGAAAGGATGGTGACCTCGCTTACATCCCGCGGTACCGAGAGACTCACCGTTCCGCCCGCGTCGGTCGAAGCCGCATCGCCGCCGAGGCCGCGTCGGGTCAACCAGTCGGTTGCATCCATCAGGAAGGTCATGAAAGTCGGATCCCACGGCCACGTGCTGCTTGCCGGATCGAAACAGAGATGAACACGGCGATGTCCACTCTCTTCCCACGCCATCGCCAGCGGCCCACCCTCGCCCGAGAGCAATGCTCGCACCACCGAGTCGATCTGCACGCCCTGCGGTGACTGCGCCCACAAGTCACGCGGCGAGCCGCCCCGCAGCACCGGATGCCGCGGATCGCCGACCAGTATCGACTCGGCGGCCCGACGTCCGGACCACCGCAGATGCGTCGAGGGCAACTCCATGTCGATCGAGAGCGTTGCGACACCCGGAAGCGTCTCCGAAGTGATTTGATCGAGTACGAGCAGATCAACGCCCTCGGGAACACCCCCCGCGATAGCCTCCACGCCTCCGATCGACACATCAAGGCCCGGCAGCACCGAGAGCGCCCGCCGCATCAGTACGCGATCGGCGGTGATCAGCAACACCTTGACCGCGTCCGGCGCAGGCACCACGTCCCAGGCCACATCATCAGCAGGGAAGACATCGTCTCCAACCAGGCGCACCTCGATGAGCGACTCGCCGGGCCGCGTCACCGGCGTAAACACCACATCACGCCGTCCCGCATCGATCACGCCCGATTCATCAAGCACCGCCCCCGGGATGGTGACGTCCTCGACATGGACCGCAATGCCATCGATCGACATCTGCACTCGCTCCTCACTGGGCTCCGCGGACCAATTCCAGAGTGAGGCGAAGATCTGCACCTGATCGGGATCATCCGGCACCCGCTCGGACATGACCGACTGCACCGACCGGTTCGTCGAGTCGGCCTGCCCAACACCATGGAACATCAGCGGCGCTTCCCGCAGCGATACCTCATCGAGATCGACAAGCCCACCATCGCTGAAGAGTTCCAGCCTCGCTGGGGCTCCGGCCTTCCGGGGGTTGTCCGGGTCCGGCTCGCTCGACCACACGCGGGCAAGCGCCAAGCCCGGCTTCAGCCGCGCCGCGGTGTCGGTGACTTCCAGCCGATCGAGCGCCAAGAGAAGCGCGCGTCGGGATCCAGTAAAGGGCTGCGCCACATCCGCCGTCTCGCCGAGCGACACGATCATCGTCTGCCCGCCTGCGTCGCCAAACCATCCACCCGGATGCAATCGATCAATGGCTCCCCGCGCCGCATCGATGGCCGCTTCAAAACGAGTTCGCCCTCCGTCCCCGTCATTGGCCTGCATGGATGCCGATCGATCGATGAGCAGTACTGTCCGCCCGCCGCGGCCGGCCGCCGATTCAAACCGCGGCTGCGCCACGGCGCAGGCAAGCATGAGCAGCGCGATCAGTTGCAGCAGCAGCAACAGATTCCGCCGCAGCCGTTGAAACGGCGTATTGGCCTGTATGTCCTCGGCCGCCTCGTTCCAGAACAACGTGCTCGGCACCACCTGCCTGGCGCGTCGCAGCCGCAGGATGTACAGCAGCAAGAGCAGCGGCACAAGGATGACCAGCAGCCAGAAGGCCGTCCACGGGCTGAGCCAACTCATTGGATCAGCCCTTCCCGTCGCAACTGCCCAAGCAGCAACTCTTCGATGTCCGAGTCGCTCGAGACCGCCAAGTGCACGCCCCCGCACCGTCTTGCCGCGTCGCGGACCTGCCGCACCTGCGTATCCAACTTCGTCCGGTAGGCCGCCAGCAGCGCAGGCGTCACCGTCACTTCACGGGTACTGCCGTCTTCCGAGTCTTCCAGCCGCAGATCCCCCACCAGACCAGCGGAGCCGGGATCGAGTTCCTGCGGGCTCAGAATCTGCAAACAGTGCAGATCATCGCCGCCCCCACCGAGCAGTTGCAGGGAGGGCAACGGATCACTCGCCGCGAGAAAATCGCTCAGCACAACCGCCACACCACGGCCGCGGCGGGTGGGCGCGAGGGTGCGAATCCCTTGCTCAAGTACATCGCCAGCGGCCGGGCCGATCTCCCGATCGAGCAACCAGCGGCCGAATTCAGCCGTGCGTCCACGCCCCCGCAGATCCCGCAGGTGCTGCACACCCCCACCATCAATCGTGGCGACGCTGAGCCGATGCCGACTCGCCAGCGCGATGCTGCCGATCGTCATGGCGATACGCCGCGCAAACGTCCACTTCGAAGGATCACCCCAGTTCATCGAGGGCGTCGCATCGAGCACGAGCAGCACGCTGAGGTCCTCTTCGTCGAGATACAACTTCAGGAAGAGCGCATCGAGCCGCGCATACACATTCCAATCCACATATCGCAGATCGTCCCCGGCCACATAGGGACGGTGGTCTGCAAAATCGATGCTGAACCCACGCCGTCTACTGCGGCGCTCGCCGTGCAACTTGCCTGCAAGCACCTTACGGGAAGTGATCTCCAGACCATCCATCGCAGCAAGCAGGGACGGGCCGAGCAGATCCTCGATGCTGCGTGGCGCTGGCGCCGGATCGACTCCGAACTCGGGCATCAGTTCATTACCTCTTCCGCGGGAGATGGAACGGCTTCGAGCAACATGTCCACAAGATCATCGGGGGTGAGGTTTCGGCCCTTGGCGGCAGGTGAAACGCTCATGCGATGCCGCAAGCACGATGGCAGTACCGCCCGCACATCGGCGCACGAAACAGCCAGCCGCCCTGCGGTGAGGGCCGCGACCTGCGAAGTGCGGCGCACGGCGATCGCGGCGCGTGGACTGCACGGCGCGATCAGCAGATCCGGCACGTCGCCGCCGATCGCGGTGTCACCCGTTCCAATGACCAACGCGGCGATCCAGTCATTCACGTGCGGCGCCAACAGAATGCGGCGGCTCAACCGGGTTGCCGCGCAGAGAAACTCCGGTGAAATACACCGTTGCGGTTCGTACACCGCCGTCCCCGTCGTGCTCCCAATGATGCGCTCAAGCGTCTGAGCCTGCGGAGGCGGCACGATGATCTTCATCATGAAGCGGTCGATCTGAGCCTCAGGCAGGCGGTGGGTGCCCTCCTGCTCGATCGGGTTCTGCGTCGCAAGCACGATGAAGGGCTCGGGCAGCGGATGTGTCCTGCCCGCGACGGTGACACGCCGCTCCTCCATGGCCTCGAGCAGCGCGGACTGTGTCCGCGGCGATGCTCGGTTGATCTCGTCGGCGAGCAGCAGCCCATGAAAGATGGGACCGGGCCTGAAGATGCTCGCACGCCGGCCGCTGGCCGATTCGGCCATGACCGTCGTACCTGTGATATCCGCAGGCATGAGATCCGGCGTGAACTGCACACGCCCCATGTCCAAACCAGTCGCCGCAGCGATGGTGCGAACGAGCAGCGTCTTGCCAGTTCCAGGGACGCCCTCAAGCAGGGCATGCCCGTCGGCAAGCACACAGCACAGCACCTGATCGACCACGCTGGACTGCCCCATTACGCTGCCGGCAATTTCGGCTCGCATCGCGGCGATCCCGGCGTGCACCTGCTGCACCGAGGCGTGGACAGCCTCCATGGTGGCCGGATCGGGTTCGGGAGGCGGAATCAGGTTCATGACTCGTCGTCCTGCTCACGAAGTCTTTTGCGAACAGCCCGTAAGCGAGACATCGTGCTTTCATCCTGCGGCTCGTGCTCGCTCGGCGTGTCTTGTTCAGTCTCCGCAGGTGGTTGTGGCGAAGCGGTCGCAATTGGATCCGGCCGCGACTGCGTTGCCCGTCGCGCCGCCGCCTTGGCCTTGACCTGCTTCCATGCCGTCGAAGCGGACCCCGCTGCAGCACCGCCGAGTCCAGCGGCGCGGCGCGCGAGCACCTGCCGACGTTGTTTGTCCGGGACGATGCGGCGCACGGCGATGTCGATCAAAAGCAGTACCGCAGCCAGCACTGCGAGCAGTCCCCAAATGGTTCGCTGCCCCGCGGCCGATGGAAGCCCACCCCGCTCGAACACTCGAACGAGCGCCGGATCTTCATCGATCGAAAATACCCGTCCGCCGCTTCGCTGGGCCACCTGCATGAGCAGTACTTCGTTGCTGCGAACAGCGCGGTCCTCGTCCGGCCAGTTCTGCACAACTGCGCCCTGCACCCAGCCTTCCACTGGATCACCTGACTCGGGGCGCGTGCCGCGGTAGCGAACGCCGACAACCCAGCCACCGCCGGCACGTTCGTCTCCACCATCGACATCGCCCATGCGGAAACTGCCGCGATACTGGCCAGGCCCGATCTGCTTCAGGCTCAGCGGCGCGCTCGCGCCGCCTGGTCCCATGACGACGGCCTGCGTCTGCAAGAAGTTCAGAAAGCCCGCATCGGCGTCCATCGCTTCGACATCCACCACCACTTCGCCATCCTCGCTGTCCTGAAGCGACAGCGAGAGCAAACCATCATCTCGCGGGCGGATGAGCCACGATACGGTCCGCTCCCACAGTGGCAATTCACCCTCCCAGCCCGCCCAGTTTCGGGTCCACCGCGCACCAAGGTCGCTGGTGAACGCCACTACGCGGCCGAGCCCCTGATACGCCCATGCATAGAGTGGATCGTCAGCCTGCTCGGTGGGAATCGCGATCGCGTCCTGCGCCAGTCCGCCCATCGCCTCGGTGAGTACATAGCCGTCGATCCCGGGAAGCGCCCCGACTGCATCGATGGCACCAGCCGGCAGCGGACCACCGCCTGGTCCTTGCCACTGCGGCGAGAAGGCACCCTCCTGCACAAGCGATCGCGAAACAACCTGCGCTTCCTGAATGAAGATGCCTGGCAAATTGGCGGGGCTCTGCACGTCGTGAAAGCGGCCGCCAGTCACCGTGGCGATGGCATTCATGCGTCGGCGATGCAACGCCGTGCCGTGACCACCCACCATCACCGTACTAACACTGACCTTGGCCGCCACATATCGGTCCAGCAGCGTCGGAGGCGGTGGGTGTGGATCGCCATCCGAGATGATGATGACATGCTTCTGCCCGGCAGACACGCCCTCCAACCCTCGGAGCGCCCGCTGCATCGCCGGCTCAAAGGATTGCATATCTCCATACTTGAGCGAGGCCGCCGCGTGCAGCGCGGCGCGTTTGTCGCCTGCAACCTGCATCGGGAAGGCCCACTCCGTTCTGCTGCTCATATTCTCGTACTCGACAATGCCCACGTAGTCCAACCTCGACAAAGCTTCGATCGCGGCCTCGGCCACCTTGCGTCCCCAGTAGTTACCACGCGGCATCTCGCACGAATGCAGGATGATCGCCAAAGCGCCACGACGCACCTGCCGCTCGGCTGGCGGATCGAGTCCCACCGGCAGAATCTCAGCGAGCCGAGAGCCGATCCATCCACCGGCACCAAATGCAGTCGGCCCACCCGTCATCAAGAGGCCCCCACCCCCGTCACGCACCCATGTGGTCAGTTCACCATCGACATGGTCGGGCAAACTCCAGCGAGGAAGATTGACCAACACGATGGCATCCCAGGCGGCCAGCGCCGCCGGCCCACCGATAATTGCCTCGACGCCGCCAACTTCCACAGCCAACCCTCGGCGTCGAAGCAGCCCAGCGAGCCGCTCAGCTCCCTGGCCCCCCTCCGAGACTAGGAGCACCCTCCCCTGTCCGGCGTGCAGCGAGACGGCCGCGGCTCGATTGTTCGTGCTTCTCGCATCGGCGATGCCGGCTGCCGGCTCGAAAACCGCTTCGTACTGCTGCATCGAACCGCCGCCAGCGGGCGCGGTGAGCGGAATGACCGTCAACCCCGGTTCGAGCGTGACATTCAGTCCAGCTCCGTCCGGCATCGGAACGGGCATCCCGTTGCGAAGCAAAACAAGCCGCCCCTTCGCCGGGGACTGACTTCGAAGCACCACCCGCAGATCAACCGCGTCGCCGGGACGAATATCCGCGGGCGCGATGAGCCGCTCGACCATCACTTCGCCCGTTCGCTCGTAGCGCACCGGCAAGACATCGATGGGAATGCCCGCCTCGGCCGCGCGATCCGCCGCTTCGAGCAGTGAACCAGTGGTCTCGTTGCCATCGCTCACGAGCAAGATGCGGTGCGCGCCCGCCTCTGGCAGCAGACCCTTGGTGAACTCGACAGCCCCGGCAAGATCGCTTGCATCGGTCCGTCCCTGCACCGCTTCGATGCCGACCTGCCCGTGGGCATCCGGCATCATGACGACCGCCGCCTCCCGCGCAGCGTGCACAACCGCGAGACGATCGGATTCACTTCGATCCAGCGTCGCCTCTTGGAGCCACTGCACGGCGGCATCGAGTTCAGAATCGGCAATCGATCTGCTGCGGTCGAGCACGACCGCCACGGTCAGATCATCATTGGATCGCAGCATCACCGGTTCGGCCAGCGCCAACACGAGCGCGGCGATCAGCAGGCATCGCAGCGCCGGAACGATAACTCCCCGAACCGGACCAAGCGACACCCTCGCGCCCCGCGACCACCACAGAACAGGCGCGAGCAGCACCAACAACAACAACCATCCCGGGTGTTCAAACTGCATTGGGGGAAATGCTACCGCTATGGCTCGGCCTTGAGGACGCTGCGGGGCATGCTCAGCACGCGGGCATTGCCCGTATCGAGCACATGCACGAGATCGCCCGCCGCGTCATATGCCACGCCCCACGGCATCCGAAGTCGCCCCGGGCCGCGACCCCATCCACCCCAGGCTCCGAGCCGAGTGCCCTCAGGGCTCCACAGGCTCAGTCGATGCCCTCCGAATTCGGTCACGACGATACTGCCGTCGGGCAGCGCCGCGACGCCGTATGGATACCGCAGCCAACCACCGCCGATCTCCCGTATCTGCTCGCCGGTCAGCGGGTCAACCCCCTGGATACGGTGATTGCACGAATCGGCCACCCACAACAACTCGCCGTCAGGTGAAAACGACATCGACTGAGGCCGCCGGTACTGTCCGGGCGCCTCACCGGGACCGCCAAGGACGCGAAGCGGCACGCCGCCCTCATCGAAGACCTGAATACGATCGTTGCCACCGTACTCCGAGACATACCACTGCCCATCGGCATCAACCGCAATGTCGGTGGGGTAGATGAACTGACCGGGGGCCATTCCATATTCTCCGAACGTCCGCAGCAACTTGCCGCCGCGATCGAAAACGCTGACGCGGTACTCATGCGTATCGGCCACCGCAATCTCGCCGCCTGGTGTGACGCTCAAGCCCGTTGGTTTGCCGTTCTCGAAAGCGGGCATGGTCCACCACTCGCCCACGTTGCCGTCAGGGCCAACGTGCTGCACCCGCGCGGACTTGTCTACGACGTACACACCGCCGGAACCATCCGAGGCGATCCCGCGTGGCATATCGAATCGGCCGGGTGTACGGCCGGGCAGACCTCGCGCCTCCGTCACCGGTACGGGCGGAAGTTCCGCCTCGACATCTTCGGTCTGCTCGCATCCCACCGAAATCAAGAGACACAGCAGCAACATCGAGACCGGTCCGCGGCGAGTGCGGAAAAGACATAGCAGCACGAACACGCCAGCGGCCATCACCGGCAGAGGGAGCCATCCAAGCACCCGCACGACGGTCTCAGGTCGCTGATAGTGCATGGCATTGAGCAGCGTCACCGCCAGCGGCGGGTGAGCCATGGGCGGAGCAAGTCGGGCGGAGAGCGGGATGTCCGAGACCGCCAAAGCCACCGCGATCATGCCCGCCGCAGCAGCGGCGGTCAACGTGGTCGGATCGAGCCGCCACCAAGGGGGCGCGTCGAGGCTTCGCAGATCCCGCTGCCGCGCCGGCTCCTTGGCCGCCAGCCACCGCGAAGCAAGCACTGCGATACCGCCGCCGCGAACGAGCAGCCCGAGTACCCACGCTGCGCCGCTGCTGCTGACCGGTCCGCTCCACGCCTCGCCCACCGCGGCAGCCACCATCGTGGCCGGGAGCAAGGCGGCGGCAACCCAGGTCACACCGACGGCGGTGCCGATCCACGTCTTCCAGCATCCGCGCGTTGCCGGCACGAGCGCCGCTGCGACAAGTCCCACGATGCCAGCGCGGACGAGCGCGTGAAACAGGGGGACACCGATGGACGGCGAACCGGAAATCTCTACCGCATCGATCCGCCACCACAGCGTCGTCAGCAGCAGCAGCGGCGCCGCGACAAGCACCACCCACGCCGTACCAGCGAAGATCGTTCCAATCAGACCTCCTCCAGATATGCGGTCCGGCGCATTGATGTCATCTCCCATTCTGCCGACCCACCACCACAGCACGCCCGCCACCAAGATCGCCGCAATGAGCACCGGCCATACGATCGCTGCCAGACGCACGACATCCGCCCCGAGGGCCGCTTGGGCGCGGATTTCGTTGGCAATCGTGAAAACGCCGGCCAGATCGAAGGCGGTCGTACAACTTGCTGTCATGATCGCCGCGACAATCGCTCCGACCAGCAGGCCTGCTCGCTCGACCCGCAACCGGGCCAGTTGGCGGCCAAAGACACCGGCACCATCGAGCGTGAGTTGATCGTCTCGGGCAACGGACCACCGCATCGAAGCGGGCAGAACGCAGCAGGTCACCAGCGGCCAAGTACCCGCGATCATGGCAACAGCAAGCATGCACCATCGAATTGGCGCGACGCCCCCGCTGTTTGCTGCCAAGTCGTAGAGCGTGGTCCCCGGCGGCGTCGACGCCCACCAAGCGTAGTACACCGCCCACGTGGGCAGCAGCAGACCGAGTATCAGCGCGGCCAAGAGCACTGCGCGGGTTTTTTCGCCGACGCTTGCGAGCAGCCGCGCCGCAGGTACGGCGGCGAGCACAGCGAGCATCGCCACACCGATCGACCACCCCAGCGTTGTCAGCAGCAGCGCAGTAGTCGAGTGCAGTGGTGGCAGGAAAGCAGCGTCCTGTGGTGTGCCGCCAAGCACCGTAAGCAGCACGGCGAGCGTCGGCCATCCGACCACGACACCCCAGAGCGTCAACAGCAGTACGTTACTTCGCACCGCTGCTCGTTTCCCGCATGGCGAAGACCGCCGACTCGACAGCGGACGCCCACACCGCCTCGATTTCGGAAAGGTTCAATTCGAGCGGATCGTCTACGGCCAATTCCGGGAATTCGGCGGCGACTCCCGGGAACAGCGGAACGTTTCCAGATACGGAGGATGCCAACATCCGCGCGACCTCCGGTGAACAGAGCCAGTCGGCCAGTAGGGCCGCGGCGCGAGGATGCGGCGCCCCTTGCACGATGGCGACGGTGTTTGGCATCAACATCGGCCCTTCACCAAGTGCTTCCCCATGTCGTGGCAACACCATTGCAAGGGACGCCCCCGCCCGGTTGGCCGCCCGCACATCGTCCGCATCGGTGGCGCCGAGCAGTGCCTCGCCTCGCCGCACCGCGTCGACAACGGCGGCATTGCCCCCTGGAAGCATCCGGACATGGTTGCCAGCCATGCCCGCGAGCCACCGCTGCCATCCATCACTTCCCCGCGTGTCGTACCAGCGTCGCATCGCAGCGAGATGACCGCCGGTCGTACCGAAGCGTGGGTCGGCCATGACGATCTCGCCACGCCAACGAGGGTCTGTCAACCCGTCCCATGTCTGCGGAACGTCCTGCTCCCGAACACGCTGTGGATCAAAAACGAGGACCCGCGGCCGTGGCGAGAACGCATGCCAACGATACTTCGCATCCCTCCACTGCGGCGGCCAGTCGCGGGTGCTCACCGAGACGTGCGGCGCGAGCAGCCCTTCATTGGCAAGAGCTACGGTGCCGATGGCCTCGGATGACCAAAAGACATCGGCAAGCGGCGCATCCCGCTCACTGCGAAGCCGCTCAATGAGCCCGGTGGTCTTGCTTGCCTCGGTGTCGCCGACCATCAGCACGCGGATGCCATGAACTCGCTCGAAGGCTTCGAGAATCGGTCTGGCAACCGCCTCATCGGTCGAAACGTAGAGCACGACGCTCGGCCCGCCACGCTCGCAACCGCCCGCGAGCAGAAGTCCTGCATATACCGCACCGCCGAGCACCCACCACACCGCTCGTCTCACGGCGATTCCGTTGCCTCTGCGGGTTCTTCGGTTGGTTCTTCTTGTTCCGCGTCCGACTCCGCAGCCTCAAGCAGCGATCCGGTCGATGCGAACCAAGCGGCGACTGCCTCGCGGTACCGCCGCGGAATTCGCTGCACATCAAGGCCCCGCTCAATACGGCGGCGGGCTGATTGAATCGGAGAGTTGGACGGACTCGACACGTCGCCCTTGCTCAGTGGCCCGGAGACAGACGCCGTCTCAACGACCTGCGAAGTGGTATCCACATCTGAGTGTGAACGCGCCGCGGCCGTAGTGACCGACGGATCTTCTTCGACCGACCGCTGTCCGCTGCCCCCCTGCTTTGGGGCCAAACCGGACGATGACGAGATCGACTGGCCAGCCTTGCCCAAACCGGATTTGCACGCACTCTGGCACTTCCCCGCCTGTTTGCAGGCGCGATCCGACTTGGCGAGTTTCTCGCAAGCGGACTGGCCCTGCGAGGGCGATTTGCCGCCTGGATTCTTGCACTGGCCGGCGGAATCCTTGCATTCCTTGGAAAGTTGATCGAGCATCTCCGTTGCCGCAAGCGTATCCATCGACTGCTTACGGAGTTCCTCTTTCTGAGCTTCGCTCAGATGCTCGGCATCCTCGATCGCATCGGCATCGGCAAGACCCGCATCGTCGAGGGCTTGCTCGAATGCCTCGTCGCAGGCGGCGGCGTCTTTCAGATCCTGAGCCAAAGCCTCAAGCGCTGCAGCGCGGGCATCGGCGTCCTTGGCATCACCACTGCGGAGCTGCTGCATCGCTTCAGCCATGGCTTCCATATCGCCAGCTGCCATAGCGCGGCGGAGCCGCGACGTGGCGTCCTGAGACTGATTCATTTTTGCAAGCCGCTCGCGGATGCGTTTCAGTTGTCTCTGCTGATCGCCGGACTGGAATTCTTCGAGGCGGCGATTGAGTTCGGTCAGATCCCGCAGCGTTTCCTGACGCAGTTTCGTCGGGTCGTTCAGTTCTGCGTGCTGCTTGAGATCGAACGATTCTTCCATCGCTGCCTGTAACTCTGGCGAGGCATCGATTGCCTCCTGCATGGCCGCAATCGCTTCGTCGGTATCAAGTTGCGCCTCGCCGAGCGCAGATGTCGGAATGTTCGGAGCAGCCCGGGCTTCGCCGACCATCGGGGGTAATACCGCAATGGCCGCTGCCAACGCAGTCAGGCTTACCGGCCACCACCACCGCTGCGGCACACCAATTGGAATCGCCTTTGGAAATGCCCGGCGAACCTCGGGCGACGCTGCAAGGGCAGCAGCCACCTTCTGCTGGCCCACAGCAAGGGGATCGCCTTCCCTGTCGCGGAAGGCGATCGCGGTCGAAAGGGCATCGTGCAGGTGCAACCGCTCATCCAACACGATTGCCGCTGCCATCGGTGAGACCTGCGAGGTGCTCCAGCCAACAACGATGGCTACGAGAACACCCCCTCCCAGCCCGATGGCGATCCACCCCCATGGCATGGGTGGTTGGCCCGACAGCGATGCAATGACCGCCACGATGACCGCCACAGCCGCCGCAATCGCCGCATACAGACAGGCGGTGACAAGAACGTTGCGCCAAGTCAATCGCCGTGCGGCGCGAACCGCCAAACGGATGACGGCGGCATGAGGCCGCGGTGTCTGCGTACTTGACATGTCCTGAGTGTACGCGGGGAACGATCGCACGCACCGCTTGGATCTGAAAACGCCTTCTCAGCGCCGCCACCCCCGGAATGCGACCCAGCCGAGGCAACCGGAAACGCCCAGCAGCACGATAGCGATGGAGCCCGAGATCAGCACCCACCTGCTCACTGCTCCGACAGGGTCGGGGCCGACAGCGAGCAGAATGCCCTCGCCGCCATCGATGCTTACCAGATACGTGCCGCGACGCATCGCATCAAACACGCCGATCACGACGCCGTCGCGGTCAGCCTGGTGATAGCGAACGGCCTGGTCCGGCTCGCGAAGCTGAATAGACACGCCATCGGGATTTCGCACAGTCACGCGATCGGATGTGATTGCTTCGCCCATGAGCGACTGGCCATCTACGACTGCGCGAGTCTGACTGGCTACTACCCACTGCCCGGGTGTCTGAACTTCAAAACGTGCGTCTGGCGCGGCCCGCAGATTGGCCATCTGGAAGGTCCACATCGACCCAATCGTTCCAAGCAGCGCGGTGAGAATGGCGGCCGCGGCACAGATCACGGCCAATTGAATCAGCCGCCGTCTGCTCACGCGGTCTCCTGAGCGAGGGCTTGCACAATCGCCTCGGCAGCCGCATCCAAGTCACCACTTAACCGAGCTCCGGCAGCGTGCATGTGTCCCCCACCGCCGAGTTGCGTGGCAACGGCGCGGACATCGACGAAGGGACCACCGGGCACCCGCGGGGGCTTCGATCGCATGCTGGCCTTGACACTCCCCTCGGATTCCTCGACCAGCAGCACCGACATTTCTGCGCCCTGCACAACCAGCGGCGCATTGACGAGCCCCACGACTTCGGAACGACGTCCGCCCGTTTCAGCGAAGTCCGCTCGTGTCAGTCGCATGATCGCCACTTCACCCTCGTGCACCCACTGCACCGTCGCGAGTGCCCGCGCATGCAAGGCCAACCGCTCTGGTCGGGCGGTCTCTTCGATCATTCGGTACAGCCCATCCTTGTCAACACCGCAAGCGAGCAGCCTGGCCGCGGCGGCGAAAGCGGCGGCATCCGCGTTGGCCTGCCTGAACCATCCGGTATCAGTCGCAAGTCCACCGAAGAGTGATTCCGCGACGGGTATATCAAGTTCGATGCGGAGGCAGTCGATCAGTTGCAGCACCAACATCGTGCACGCTGCGGCGCTGGCATCGACCACCCGCTGCGGGGCCACGTCATCGCCGCTGGCGTGATGATCCAGTCCGATGACTCGATCGGCGCGTGCCCGCAGCCACTCCTCCAAGATCTCAAGTTGGCTCCACGCTCCGGTGTCGAGCACGATGACGAGGTCCGGTTCCAAATCAGGGATCTTCTTCGCGTTGCCTATATGCGTCCAGGTTGTATCGCCGGTCATGGCCTCCATCGCCGGAGGGACCGAGCCGAGCAGCCAAGCGTGCATGTCCTTGGTTTCCGACAACGCGCGGACAAGTCCCAGCACCGAACCAACCGCGTCGCCATCAGGCTTCTCGTGCGAGGTACACACGATGGTGTTGGCAGCGAGGATCCGCTCGGCAAGTTCCTTGAGGGATGTGGTGCTTTCGTAGCTCATGGGGAGGAAGGATACCCCCCCTCATGCGATCTCGATCGATGCAGCGGCTTCGACATCCCGCGCGATTTGCTTCCTGAGCGTCTCGGGCGATTCAAAGGCGACCTGATCACGAAGCCAGCGGTGCAGATCGACCTTCAGATACCAGCCATATTGATCCTGCGGCCCGTCCCACCCGATCAGGTGCGTTTCGAATACGCGCAGCGAACCATCGAAGGTGGGCTTGGACCCGATGCTGACAGCGGCGGGGAAGGTGCCGTCACCACAGATGGCCGTTCCTGCATAGACGCCATCGGCTGGCAGCAAAAGGTTTTCTCCACTGAGATTGGCCGTGGGATATCCGATTTCACGGCCCCGTCGATCGCCATGGTTCACTGTGCCCTCCATCCGCCAAGGACGTCCGAGCAGCCGCGCCGCATCGGCTACCCGGCCCCGCATCAGCAACCACCGAATCTGTGATGAACGGACCGGAACTTGCTCAAGGTTGCTCAGGCTCGCTCGAAGCGTCGGTACACATTCAACTTCGAATCCATGTGATTTGCCAGCAGCAACGAGCGTCTCGATGTTTCCTGCCCGCCCCTTCCCGAATTGGAAGTCGGGCCCCTCGACAATCACGCTGGCGCCGCGGGGCAGCACGGAGCCGCGAATGAAGTCCTCGGCGGACTGCTCAAGCCAGTCCCGGTCGATCGTCTGCACGATGACTTCATCTACCCCGAGCGACTCAAGCAGTTCGATACGACGCGGCAACGTGGTCAGTGTCCTGCGGGGTGCCCCCGGAGTAAGCACAACAGCCGGAGGCGGATCGAAGGTCATGGCGAGCACGCGACCTGCCAATCCGGCACGCTGCCTCGCGGCGAGGATCAAAGCGGCGTGCCCAAGATGGACACCGTCGAAGTTTCCGATGGTTAGTGCCGTATTTGCCACGCACCTACGGTACCGACCGATTGATCGCAACGAGGGCGAGCAGGCCCTTTTCTCGGGCCTCTCGGTTCGGTACCTTGCGCCGATGTCTGCAGGCACCGATTCAACGGCATCCCCCACACCAAACGACGCGGTCGACGTCGTTGATCTGGTTGTGGATTCGCTCCGCGCAACGTCCGAGGAGGTGGTCCCGTGGTTCCTTGAGCAGATGCCACAGGTCTACTTTCAGGACACCGACGAGGAAAC
>PVBE010680588.1_pt1 | contig 32197 bp, 32 predicted proteins | sample 1631181 | NCBI WGS metagenome assembly PVBE01 (sample SAMN08397723, study PRJNA350692) | Marine metagenome, whole genome shotgun sequencing project. | isolation source: water | place: Pacific Ocean | collected 2012-04
CGCGGCGGAGGCGATCCAGGCTGACGTCGACCTCAATGCCTGGCAGGTGACGGCGATCGAAGCCGGCCTGGCCGCGGCCGACCGCGGCGAATTGATCCCGCAACGGGAGATCGCAAAATGGGTCGATTCGTGGGGCAGCGATGACGAGCTGCCGCCGCCCGAGGTCCGATGACGGTCATTTGGACGCCGGAGGCGCGCGACGACCTCGGCGCCCTTCGCAGCTACATCGAATTCGAGGACAGAGGTGCGGCCCGGCGCGTCGTTCGAGCGATTCTGGCGGCGACGGACCGCCTGCCGGAGTATCCCGGCATCGGCCGCACGGGGCGCGTTACGGGCACTCGCGAGCTGGTGATCCAGCGAACCCCCTACATCGTCCCTTATCGGGTTCGAGGGGGAGAGGTGGAAATTCTTCGGGTCCTGCATGGTGCGAGGCGCTGGCCCGATCGATTCTAGCCCGCATACCAGATGCCATTGGCCGGATGCGGCCATGCTCGCATAATGTCCGAGACGACGTTGGCGCTTCGTGTAGCGCGTATCGAGCAATCGGGAGAAAACGATGGACAAGGAGCGTTACGAGAAAGGCCTGGCGGCGCGCACCGAGGTGCTGGGCGCGGAATTCGTGGAGCGCTCGCTGAAGGGCGCCGACGACTTCAACGCCGAATTCCAGGAGATGGTGACCGAATACTGCTGGGGCGGCACCTGGGGTCGCGGTCTGCTGGAGAAGCGGGACCGCAGCATCCTCAACCTCGGCATGCTGGCGGCGCTGGGCCGCAGCCACGAGTTCGGCCTGCATTTCCGGGGCGCGATCCGGAACGGCCTTTCGCTCGACGAATTGAAGGAAGTGCTGTTGCAGATCACCGTCTATTGCGGCGCCCCCGCCGGGGTCGAGAGCTTTCGCATCGCCCGCACCGTGATCGCCGAGATGAAAGAGAAGGGCGAGCTATGAGCGAAGATGCCCGCGTCGGCTTCATCGGCCTCGGCAACATGGGCCGGCCGATCGCCGAAAATATCGCCCGTGGCGGCCATGAGATGATCGTCTATGACGTCGCCGGCACCGCCGAGCGCGCGCCCGAGGGGGCGGCGGTCGCTAATTCCGTGGCCGAAGTCGCGAACGGCGCCGATCACGTGCTGTTGAGCCTGCCGGACGGCGCCATCGTCGCTGCCGTGGCGGAGGAGATCATCGAGAGCAACGCGCGCCGGGTCGCCACCGTTGCCGACACCTCGACGGTCGGCATTCAGGCGGCGCAAGCGGTGCATGCGCGGCTGGCGGATGCGAAAATCGAATATGTCGACGCACCTGTCTCCGGCGGCACGGCGGGGGCCAAGGCCGGCACCATCGCGGTCATGTTCGCCGGTGCCCGCGATACCTTCGATCGGATGCTGCCGGTCTTCGAGGCGATGTCGACCAACGTCTTTTACGTCGGCCCCGAACCCGGCCAAGGCCAGGCCATGAAGGTGGCGAACAACTTTCTTTCAGGCACCGCGATGGCGGCGACCAGCGAGGCCATCGCCTTCGGCGCCGAGATCGGCCTCGACCCGTCGATCATGGTCGAGGTGCTGAACGCCTCCAGCGGCCAGAACACGGCGACCTCGGACAAGTTCCCGAACCGGATCCTGAACGACAAGTACGACGCCGGCTTCACCAACACGCTGCTGCACAAGGACGTCAACCTGTTCGTCGAGGCGGCCCGGCAGGCCGGCACCCCGGACCGGGTGGCGAGCGTCGTCGTCGACTATTGGCAGCGCTTCCAGGCGGCCGAGCCCGGCGTCGATTTCACCCTGGTCTATCCCTTTATCCGGGACAAGAAGTAGGCAGGGGAACACCCATGCGCGGCTTGATGCAGGAGCGGCCGTTGCTGTTGAGCGGGCTGCTGACGCACGCCGAGACCTATAACCCGAACGCCTCAATCGTCAGCCGCACCGTCGAAGGGCCTATCCACCGCTATAGCAACGCCGAACTGGCCCGGCGCGCCCGGCGGCTGGCCTCGGCGCTGGCCGGCCGTGGTCTCGGCTTCGGCGAGATGGTGGGCTCGCTGGCCTGGAACCATTATCGCCACCTGGAGGTCTTCCATGCCGTGCCGGGCGCCGGCATGGTGTTGCACACGGCCAATCCCCGGCTCTTTCCCGAGCAGATCGCCTATGCCGTCAACCACGCCGGCGAGCGCTGGCTGTTCTTCGATTTGGGCACGCTGGAGCTGGTGGAGGCGCTGGCGCCAGAGCTTCGGACGGTCGAAACCTATGTCGCGCTGACCGATCGGGCGGGGATGCCGAAGACCGACGCGCTGTCGAACCTGGTCTGCTACGAGGAGTTGCTGGCGGAGGGCGACGAGGGCTATTCCTGGCCGAGCTTCGACGAGCGGACCGGCTCGACGCTCTGCTACACCTCCGGCACCACCGGCGATCCGAAGGGCGCGCTCTACAGCCATCGGGGCTCGGTACTGCAGGCCTGGGCGGTGGCGAGCGCCGGCATCTGGAACCTCGGCGCCGGCGACGGCCTGCTCGCTTGCGCCCCGCTCTACCACTGCAATGCCTGGTCGGCGCCCTACGTCGCCCTGATGTCCGGAGCCAAGCTGGTGCTGCCGGGCCGCGAGCTGGATTCCGCGCCCCTGCACCAATTGATCGTCGACGAGGGCGTGACCTATGCCTCGGGCGTGCCGACGATCTGGCTCGCCATGCTGGAATACCTGCGGGCGAGCGGGCGGGACCTCGGCCGGCTGGAACGCATCGCGTCCGGCGGCTCGGCGGTGCCGGAGGCGCTGATGGCGGCGCTGGAGCGGGACTACGGCGTCGAGACCATCCATGCCTGGGGCATGACGGAGACCACCGCCGCCGCCACCGTCGCCCGGCCGCCCAAGGGTGCCGATCCCGAGACGGCCGCCGCCATCCGCCGCCGCCAGGGCATACCGTTCCAGGGCTCGGAGGCCCGCATCGTCGACGACCAGGGCCGACAACTGCCGCCGGACGGCCGGACCCAGGGCCATCTGATGGTGCGCGGCCACTGGGTCGCCAACGACTATTTTCGCAGGCCCGAGGGGCCGCTGCTCGACGTCGAGGGCTGGCTGCCGACCGGCGATGTCGCCACCATCGATGCCGGCGGCAGCATCGAGATCACCGACCGCTCCAAGGACCTGGTCAAGTCCGGCGGCGAGTGGATCAGCTCGATCCACCTGGAGAACACCGCTGTCGGTCACCCGGCCATCGCCGAGGCCGCCGTGATCGCGGTGGCGCACCCGAAATGGCTGGAGCGGCCGCTGCTGGTCGCGATCAAGGCGGTGGGCGCGGAAATCGAGAAGCCGGAGCTGCTCGCCTATCTGTCCGAACGGGTGGCGAAATGGCAGCTGCCCGACGACGTCGTCTTCGTCGACGAGCTGCCCCACACCGCCACCGGCAAGTTGAAGAAGACCGAGCTGCGCCGGCGCTTCGGAGGCTATAAGTTACCGGACGCCGATAGCGGCTAGCCGGCACCCTGCATCATGTGGAGAACGAAGTCATGAACCAGATCGACCTATCCGGCCGCACCGCGGTCGTCACCGGGGGTGCGACCGGGATCGGCCGGGCCATCGTGCAACGGTTCCTGGCGTCCGGCGCCAGCGCCGTGATCTGGGACATCGATCAGGCCGGGATCGACGCCGCGCTGGCGGCGGAGGGTGCCGGCGAACGGCTCCGAGGCCGGCGGGTCGACGTCACCAATTCCACCGAGGTGGCGGCGGCGGCGGAAGCGGCGGCCGAGCAAGGCGCGGTCGACATCCTGGTCAACAACGCCGGTATCGCCGGGGCGAGCAAGAAGACCTGGGAATACACCGATGCCGACTGGCAAGGCGTCGTCGACCTGAACCTGACCGCGGTCTTCAATTGTAGCCGTGCCCTGGTGCCGGGAATGCTGGCCGGCGGCTATGGCCGCATCGTCTCCATCGCCTCGATCGCCGGCAAGGAGGGCAACCCCAACGCCTGCGCCTATTCTGCCACCAAGGCCGGCGTCATCGGCCTGACCAAGTCGCTGGCGAAGGAGCTGGCGGAATCGGGCGTGCTGGTCAACTGCGTCACCCCGGCGGCGATCCGCACCGCGATCTTCGATCAGATCAGCCAGGAACACGTCGACTACATGCTCTCGAAGATCCCGATGGGCCGGTTGGGCAAGGTCGAGGAAGCGGCGGCGCTGGTCGCCTGGCTCGCCTCCGAGGACTGCTCCTTCTCCACCGGCGCCGTCTTCGACCTTTCCGGCGGCCGCGCTACCTACTGAATCGAGCGGCATGGAGAGATGCTATGGGGGAGCACGTCAGCGACATCGCCTTCACGGCGACGGTGAAGGCGATCCAGGAGCGCAAGGGCTCGCGCGCCGGCTATGCCAAGATGGAACAGAAAGGCGGCTGGCGCCGGGCGATCACGGCGGAATTGGCCGAGTTCGTCGCCGCGCGCGATCCCTTCTATCTCGGCACCGCCAACGCCCTGGGCCAGCCCTACATACAGCATCGCGGCGGCCCGAAGGGCTTCCTCAAGGTGCTCGGAGAGGCGAGCCTCGGCTTCGCCGACTTCACCGGCAACCGCCAATACATCACCCAGGGCAATCTCGAGGAGAACGACAAGGCCTTCATCTCCCTGATGGACTATCCGGGACGGCGGCGGATCAAAGTCTGGGGTCGGGCCCGGGTGGTCGAGGGCGACGCGGCGCTGCTCGGCCGGCTCGCCGATCCCGACTATAAGGCCCGGCCGGAGCAAGCGATCCTTTTCGAAGTGGAGGCCTGGGACAGCAACTGCCCGCAGCACATCCGCCCCCGCCTGGCCGAGGAGGACGCCACCGCCCTCGTCGCCGGCCTGCGCCAGCGGATCGCCGAGCTGGAGGCCGAACGCGACGAACTGGCGGCTTTCTTGAAGGCGAGCAAACCCGAGGCACCATCGTCGTAGCTACAAGATCGGCGCCTGACACCGATACTCATCGGCCTGGCGTGAGCACCACCTGACGCCCTATTTAGGCCAACGTTGAATCTTCCAAAAGGCGATATCTCTCGAAACAGACCAAATAAGCGGATAGATCAGAACCTGCGAGATAGAACGTGGCAGATTGGATCATCTTGAACATCCCATCGAGTCGCTTTAGAAGCTGATTTTGACTTAGATTTGGAGCTTGATTCTGGTGTTCGACAATATATCGCACCTCCATAGTGGTTTATGGTGCATTCTTCTACTATGCTTCCGCTATCGGAAACGTTCTTCCAAATAAGATAACCGCCTTCAATTGTGCTATTTTCTCCCACTACAACTTTTAAAAATGTCCAATTCTTGGCTTTCCCTGAATACCGCAGCTCAGCCAGTATGTGCGCGAGATGGGAATCCTCGCTATGCCTCCGAGCTTACATTTCATGCTCAATACCTCAGCAGAGTCCTCTCTTCCTCTACATTGTATTTCGAGCGTATAGCGATTCAACCGACAAATGCTTTCTTTATTAGAATCATTTTTCAATGAAAAATGCAACTCGTCATCTGCTTCCGTATAAGCCTGATATTTGCTGCCACCATAGGAGATAAGCCTGTCTCTCGGTCTAATGACGACCGTAAACGCGTATCGTTCTAACACGCCACAAAGTAACCCAATTTCCTTATCGTTTGACTCCACCTCTTTTGAGCCACTGCCGGATTCTGAAAGCTTCTGACCAAATCGACTTAACTTAGATCGTCTTTAGATCGAATCTTGAATCCGGCCTTGGTTTATAAGTGCCCTAGACGATTTAAGAAGTGATATTCGAAGCTTTATCATTCCAAGAATGAGTCCGCCGGAATATTTCTTCGATTCTTTCTCGGCTTCAATAATTTGTCTGTCTATATCAGAAATTTCAGCGCTATAATCAATTTCTTGCGCGCCTAATGAGCCAGTTTGAAAAACAGAGACCATAATTGACAACAAACACACAACCGTGGTTCTTCGCATTACCGCCTCCATCGACATGTGCGTATAGTATATCACGTATTAAAATTGTGTCGGAGCACATTTCATCCGATCTTCCCGCTCAGTCGGCCGGGCCGTGGAATTCCAGGATCAAACCCGAAGTCTCGCGCGGTCCGACCCGTAGGTTGGATGGCGCCGGCGCCGCGTAGGGGACCCCGTTCTCCTCCAGCACCGCGCGGGTCCGGGCGATCTCGGCGACCTCGAGCCCGATCGCCGCGAGGTAAGGGCCTTCCGGCTCGGGATCGAACACCGCCTTGCCGTAGCGCGCGGCGAAATCCTCGGGCGGAAGCAGACGGATCGTCTGGCCGCGGCCCGGCGAAAGGATCAGCTGCCGGCCGTCCAGGGCCACCGCCTCGGGGCCGAGCAAGACCTCGAGCGCCACCATCGCCTCGGCCGGTGCCGCCATCACGCCGGTCATCGAGACGACGCGGCGGGTCCCGTTGGGGTGCTCCAGACACCCGGGCGGTCGGATCAATTCGGGTGTCAGCTGCTCGCACAAGACCACCGACATCAGGCCCGGCACCTCGGCGTCGTCCGGAAAGCAGAGCCGGAAGCGCGGCTCGACCCAGCCGTCGGGCAGCTCGAAATTGCGGCCGAGTGCGACCACCGGCTTCGGTTGCAAGCCGGCCTCGCGCATCAACCGGTGGCTCTCGTCGGCGCCGATGGTACCGAAAGCGACTCCCATTAGGCCTTCGCGCGTTTCGAGAAAATCCTCCAGCCCGTGCGTATAGCGGCTGGCGTCGATGATGCCGCGAAGCTCCAGGTAATCCTCGGCGAACATGATGCACCAGTTTCCGGTGCCCCATTCGAGGTGGCTGCCCCTCGGCGGCACCACGAAGCCCAAGCGCTCGTAGGCCTGCTTGGCGGCCGCCATGTCGCGAACCGCGATCACCGGGTGATCGATGCCGTCGATGCCGTTTCTCACATGCCTCTCCCTCGCCGACGAAGATGGATTTCGCGAAGGGATAGTGTAACGGGCGACGGCCCCCTCGGCTATTCACGCCGCCCCGGTTGGTGCTACGATTTTCACCACAGCATCGTCGTAGAGGGAGAGCGTCATGAAGGTGGTCGAAGCCGTTGCCGAGGTCTTGAAGCGCGAGGGCGTGGAAATCCTGATCGCCTATCCGGTCAACCACGTCATCGAATACGCGGCGCGCGCGGACATCCGCACGGTCATCGTCCGCCAGGAGCGGATCGGCCTGCACATGGCGGACGCGATGGCCAGGCTCTCCAGCGGCAAGAAGGTCGGTGTTTTCGCGATGCAGCACGGGCCCGGCGCCGAGAACGCCTACGGCGGCGTCGCCCAGGCCTATAGCGAGGCGGTGCCGATGGTGGTCTTGCCGCAGGGCTATCCGCGCGAAATCGCCCACGTCCCGCCCAACTTCAACTCGACCATCGCCTTCGGCCACGTCACCAAGTCGGCGGAGGCGATCCAACGGGCCCAGGACACCACCGAGATCCTGCGCCGTGCCTTCATGCAGGCCAAGAACGGCCGCCCCGGGCCGACGCTGGTCGAGATTCCGGGCGACCTCATGCAGGAGGAAGTGGCGGAGCCGCTCGACTACACGCCGTCCCGGCGGGTTTGCTCGGGCCCCGATCCGGACGCGGTGGGCGCGATTGCCGAGGTGCTGATGAAGGCCGAACGGTTGGTGATCTACGCCGGCCAGGGCGTGCACTACGCCGAGGCCTGGGAGCAATTGCGGCGCCTGGCCGAGTTGCTGGCCGCCCCCGTCACCACCAGCCTACAGGGCAAGAGCGCGATCCCCGAGAACCACCCGCTGGCATTGGGTTCGTGTGGGCGCGCCTACCCGAAGGCGGTGCGCCAATTCCTGGACAAATCCGACGTCATCTTCGGGATCGGTTGCAGCTTCGCCTCGACCAACTTCGGCGTCGAGATGCCGAAGGGCAAGACCATCGTGCACGCGACGCTGGACCCGGCCGATCTGAACAAGAACGTGGTCTCCCAGCACGCCCTCGTCGGTGACGCCGCCCTGACGCTGGAGGCGCTGATCGCCGCAGTCGAGGCCCGGCTCGACGGTGCCCGCGACGCCGGCCCGGTGACGGCGGAGATCCAGACCGTCAAGCAGGGCTGGCTCGGCGAATGGATGCCCAAGCTGACCTCGGACGAGACCCCGCTCTCGCCTTACAGGGTGCTCTGGGACCTGCACAACACCGTCGATCGAACCAACACCATCATCACCCACGACGCCGGCAGCCCGCGTGACCAGATTTCGCCCTTCTGGGAGCCGGTGGTACCGCTCTCCTATATCGGCTGGGGCAAGACGACGCAACTCGGCTACGGTCTCGGCCTCGCCATGGGGGCGAAGCTGGCCAGGCCCGACCAGCTTTGCATCAACGTCTGGGGCGACGCGGCGATCGGTTTCACCGGCATGGACTTCGAGACCGCCGTGCGCGAGCGGATCCCGATCCTCTCGATCCTGCTGAACAACTTCTCGATGGCGATCGAGCTGCCGATCATGCAGGTCTCGACCGAGAAATACCGTTCCACCGACATCTCCGGCGACTACGCGGCGATGGCGCGGGCCTTCGGCGGCTATGGCGAGCGGGTGACCGAACCGGGCGAGATCGTCGTCGCCATCAAGCGCGGCATCGAGGCGACCGAGGCCGGTCAGCCGGCGCTGTTGGAATTCATCACCAAGAAGGAAACGGAGATCTCGATCTTCAGCTGAGGGGGCCGAGGTGGCGCTGTATCGGAGGTACCGGTGACTTTCTACGGAGTGGGTGACACCGCCGACCTGGATCGGATCGCCGACGCCCTGAAGGTCATCGACGACATCTACCACAAATACGGCCGATCGACCTTCTTCGGCGACAATCTCGTGGCCTTGCAACGGGTCTTGTCGTTCGCCCACGACGAACGTTTTCGCGCCGCCTACGACGCCAACGCCGGTGATGAAAACACCTCCAAGATGTGGCGCGTGCACACCTATTGCTGGGCCGCCCGATCGGCGCTTTCCGTGCCCGGCGACTTCGTCGAATGTGGCGTCTACAAAGGCTTCTATGCGGGCGTCCTGACCGACTATCTGGCCTTCCGGACCCGTGCCAAGGAGTTTTATCTCTATGACACTTTCGAAGGCCTGGTCGAGGAATGGTCGGAGGAATCGGAACGTGACTCGGTCAACCCGCATTTCGATTGGGTCGGAACCCACGAGGCCGTGGTTTCGCGTTTCGCACCCTATCCGAACGTCCATGTCGTCAAGGGCGTGGTGCCGGACGTTCTGGAGCAACAGGCGCCCGAGCATATCGCCTTCCTACACCTCGACCTCAACGCGGCGCTGGCGGAGGTGGCGGCGCTCGACAAATTGGCGGAGCGCCTGTCGGATGGCGCCATCGTGCTGATGGACGACTACGGCCGACAGGACAATTTAGCACTCCATCGCGCCCTGAACGATTGGTGGCGAACGCATGGCTACGAAGTGCTGGAACTGCCGACGGGACAAGGCCTGGTCATCATCCGCGAGCAACCACAAAGGTAGGCGCGGACAGCTGGCGGCGCATCTTAGGGGGTAGTGGAAATATGAGGCCGTTGCGACAGGTCGAGTGGGTCTTGCTGGCGTTGGCGGTGGTCGGCATCATCGCCTTCATCGTCGTCTGGGAGCTTTCGGACGATCCGGACGCGGGCGACACCGCCTATCGGCGCGGCGACTACGAGACCGCGGCTCGGGAATGGCACGCTTTGGCCGACAAGGGCGACGCCGCTTCCCAGAACAAGCTCGCTCAGTCGTACGAGTCCGGCAAGGGCGTCTCGAAAAACGACATCGAGGCGGCGAAGTGGTACGGCAAGGCGGCGGCGCAGGGCATCGCCTCGGCGCAAAGCAATCTCGCCGACATGTACAAGGAAGGCCGCGGCGTCGGGAAGAAATACGCCGAGGCGGTGAAATGGTATGGTTATGCCGCCGAGCAGGGCTATGCGCCGGCCCAGAACAATCTCGGTGCCATGTTGCACGCCGGCCTCGGCATTCCGGTCGACAGCGTGCGCGGCCTGATGTGGCTCGAAATTGCCGCCACCCAAGGCAACAAATCGGCGGCCCGCAACCGCGATCGGACGGCTCGCAACATGTCGGCCGGCCAGATCGACAAGGCCAAACACCTGGCCCGGCAATGGCTCGAGAAACACGGCAAGGCGGGGGGTAGCGTTCGGCGACCCCATCAACGGGCGAGGGAGGCAATCGATGTCGGTAAGTGAACAGGTCGCGACGGGCGCCGATTTCTCGGCCGGCGCCGGCTGGGCCGAGGGGCGCTATCTGCCGGTGGCCGAGATCGCCATACCGATCCGCGACCACGGCTTCCTGAAGTCGGACGCCTGCTACGACACGCCGCACGTCTGGCGGGGGATGTTCTTCCGCTTGGACGACCACCTCGACCGCTTCGAGGCCTCCTGCCGGGGCCTCGGCCTCGATCCGGGACTCGAACGCGCGAAGATCCGCCAGATCATGCTCGACTGCGCCAAACTGACGGGCAAGCGCGAGCTGATGGTGCAGGTCGTCTGCACCCGGGGCCTGCCCGACCCGGCCGCCCCCCGCGACCCGCGCCGGAACGCCAACCGCTTCTTCTGCTTCACCCGCGCGCTGGACGAGATCGCCTCCGACGCCGCCGGCGGCGCGCACCTGCAGATCAGCCAGGTGCCGCGCATTCCGCCCGAATCCGTCGACCCACGGCTGAAGAACTTTCACCGGGGCGACATGACCCGGGCGCTGATGGCGGCGCATGACGCCGGTGCCGAGACGACCGTATTGCTGGACTACGAAGGCAACGTCACCGAAGGCCCGGGCTTCAACGTCTTCGCGGTCAAGGACGGCCGCTTGACCACGCCCGAGGCCGGCATGCTGGAAGGCATCACCCGGCTGACCGTGCTGGAGCTGGCGGCGGAGCTGGGCCTGCTGGCGGCGGCGGGCAAGCTCGGCCCGGACGATCTGCGCGAGGCCGACGAAGTGTTCCTCACCTCCACTGCCGGCGGCGTCATGGCCGCCACCCGGGTCGACGATCGGATCCTCTCGAACGGCGCTCCCGGCCCGATCACGGTCCGCCTCCGCGACCTCTACTGGAAAAAGAAGGCGGCCGGCTGGCACGGCACCCCGGTGCCTTATGACGACTGAACGGCAGCAGTCCAAGGCGGCGCCCGAGACGTCGCCCTTCCAGGGCCGCTCGCCGCTCGTCCGCGCCCTGCTCCACATCCTGATGCGCCTGCAATCCCGAACCCTCCCCTGCATGAGCTGGCAACTCGCCGAAGCCCAGAAGACCGAGGCCGAGACGGTGGGGAGAGAGCGGGGGGAGAAGGGGTAGGGGCGTCGGGTGACGTTGATGGCGGCCCGTCCTCGCCGTCACCGCGGAGCGCCGTGGCGATCCAGGCTGGATTGCCGCGCTCGCTTCGCTCGCTCGCAAGGACAGTGGGGTGGTCAGCGCTTGACTGTTGCCGTGCGAGTCGCGAACCGACTTCGCCCCTAATTCCGATACCTTCTCAACCGCAGATCCGCCTGTTCCTTATGCCCCCAGAATCGCTCGACCGCACATAGCCGCGAACAGTACTCCCCGATCTCGATGCTCGCCTCCTCCGTGCAGCGTTGGTAGGTGACGGTTTTGATGAACTTGCCGACCCAGAGGCCGCCGGTGTAGCGGGCGGCGCCCATGGTCGGCAGGGTGTGGTTGGTGCCGATCACCTTGTCGCCGTAGGAGACGTTGGTCTCCGGCCCCAGGAAGAGCGCGCCGTAATTGGTCATCCGCGCCAGGAACCAGTCGGGATCGCGGGTCAGCACCTCGACATGCTCGGCGGCGATGCGGTCGGCCTCGGCCAGCATCTCTTCCTCGTCGGTGCAGAGGATCACCTCGCCGTAGTCCCGCCAGGCCTGGCCGGCGACGTCCGCCGTCAGCAGCGTTTTCAATTGCTGGTCGACCTCCTCGATCGTCGCCCGCGCCAGGGCTTCCGAGGTGGACAGCAGGATCGCCGGCGAGGTCGGGCCGTGCTCGGCCTGGCCCAACAGGTCGGTCGCCACCATCTCGGCGTCCGCGGTCTCGTCGGCGATCACCAGGATCTCGGTCGGCCCGGCCAACAGGTCGATGCCGACCCGGCCGAAGAGTTGCCGCTTGGCCTCCGCCACATAGGCGTTGCCGGGACCGACCAGCATGTCGACGGGATCGATGCTGCCGGTGCCGAAGGCCATCGCGGCCACCGCTTGCACGCCGCCCAAACAATAGATCTCGTCCGCCCCGCCCAAGGCCATGGCGGCGATGGTGGCCGGGTGCGGGCGGCCCTGGTTCGGTGGTGTCGCGGCGATGATCCGTTTCACCCCGGCGACCCGGGCGGTGACGATCGACATATGCGCGGATGCCACCATCGGATAGCGGCCCCCCGGCACATAGCAGCCGACCGCGCCCACGGGGATGTTCTTGTGCCCCAGCACGACGCCGGGCAGGGTCTCGACCTCGACATCGCGGAGGCCTTGCATCTGCGCCTCGGAGAAGTTTCGGATCTGCGCCTGGGCGAACTTGATGTCGTCGACCGTCTCCGCCGGCAATTCGCCGATCAGCGCCTCGATCTCGTCCTCGCCGAGGCGGAAGCTTTCGGGCGACCAGTCGTCGAACTTCTCCGACAGTTCGCGCACCGCCTGATCGCCCCGTTCCCGGACCTCGGCCAGAATGCCCTCGACCGCCTGCTTGACCTGGGCCTCGGCCTCGTCACGGGCCTGGGCGTCGATGCCTCGCTTCAGATAGTCCGCCATGTTCGCTTCCTCCTCATTTGCACCCATATCATTTCCCGTGTCGGAGCGGCAAATCGAGGCTGGGGTGGCCCTTTCGGCTGCCCCCGCCGATCCCTTATAGTGCGCCGCGAAACCGCCATCGGGCGGCGACACAGCAACAACGGGTTCAACCATGCCAAAACTTCGCTCGACCAAGAGCACCGTGGGCCGGAGCGCGGCCTCGGCCCGCGCCCTCTGGCGCGCCACCGGGGTCCGGAACGAGGATTTCGGCAAGCCGATCATCGCCATCGCCAACTCCTTCACCGAGTTCGTGCCGGGGCACGTGCATCTGCGCGAGGTCGGCCAGCTGGTCGCCGACGAGGTCCGCAAGGCCGGCGGCATCCCACGCGAATTCAACACCATCGCGGTCGACGACGGCATCGCCATGGGCCACGACGGCATGCTCTACAGCCTGCCCTCCCGCGAGATCATCGCCGACTCGGTGGAATACATGGTCAACGCGCACACCGCCGACGCCATGGTCTGCATCTCGAACTGCGACAAGATCACGCCCGGCATGTTGATGGCGGCGCTCCGCCTCGATATCCCGACGGTGATGGTCTCGGGCGGGCCGATGGAGGCCGGCTTCAACCCCAACAACGAGGCCGAGATCTTCGACCTGGTCGACAACCTGGTCGCCTCCGGCAATCCCGACGTCAGCGACGAGCAGTTGGAGATGATGGAGCAGCACGCCTGCCCCACCTGCGGCTCCTGCGCCGGCATGTTCACCGCCAACTCGATGAACTGCCTGGCCGAGGCGCTGGGCCTGGCGCTGCCCGGCAACGGCTCGGTACTGGCGACCCATGTCGAGCGCCGCGGCCTCTTCACCACGGCGGCGGCGAAGATCATGGAGCTGACCCGGCGCTACTAAAAGCAAGACGACGAGAGCGCGCTGCCCCGCCGGATCGCCAGTCTGGCCGCCTTCGAGAACGCCATGGCGATGGATATCGCGATGGGCGGCTCGACCAACACGGTGCTGCATCTGCTGGCGGCGGCGCGCGAGGGCGACGTCGAGTTCCAGATGGCCGATATCGACCGGATCTCGCGCAAGGTGCCGAACCTCTGCAAGGTCTCGCCCAACGTGCCGCACTACCACATGGAAGACGTACACCGGGCCGGCGGCGTCATGGGCATCCTCGGCGAGTTGGACCGGGCAGGCCTCTTGGACACCACGGTCGGCCATGTCGCCGGCAACGATCTCGCGCAAGTGCTGGGCGAATGGGACGTTGTCCGCGCCAACAGCGAGGAGGTCCAGCGCTTCTACAGCGCCGCGCCGGGCCGCAAGGTCAACCTGAAGCCCTACAGCCAGGAAGCGCGCTATAAAACCCTCGACACCGACCGCGAGGGCGGCTGCATTCGAAGCGCCCAGCACGCCTACAGCGTCGACGGCGGCCTCGCCGTGCTGTTCGGCAACCTGGCCCAGGACGGCTGCATCATCGAGGCGGCGGGCGTCGATGCCAGCGTTTTGAAGTTCACCGGCAGCGCCCGGATCTTCGAGAGCCAGGACGCCGCCGCCGAGGGCATCTCGGGCGGCGAGATCAAGGCGGGCGACGTCGTCGTGATCCGCTACGAGGGCCCGCGCGGCGGCCCCGGGATGCAGGAGATGCTGGTGCCGACCAGCCTGATCAAGGCGGTCGGGCTGGCCACTTCCTGCGCCTTGATCACCGATGGCCGCTTCTCCGGCGCCAGTTCCGGCCTCTCGATCGGTCACATCTCGCCGGAAGCGGCCGAGGGTGGCAATATCGGTCTGCTTGAAGACGGCGACAAAATCGAGATCGACGTGCCGGAGCGGCGGATCAACGTGCTGCTGTCGGAGGAGGAATTGGCGACACGGCGCCAAGCCATGGCGGCGCGCGGGCCGGAGGCTTGGCGAGCGGTCGGCCGCGAACGCCATGTCAGCCGGGCGCTCAGGGCTTATGCGGCGCTCACCACCAGTGCCGCCCAGGGCGCCTGGCGCGATCCGTCGATCGTCGAGCGCGGCCGGCAGATCGCGGCGGAGTAACCTCGCCGGGCCGGCTTCCTTGTGCCGGGCGGCGAGACCACCATATGGTGGAAAGCGGCCCTCGGTGGCGATAGAAGCGGAGGAAGGGGAATGAAGGCAGGACTCTTGGGCGTTTTGGCGCTGCTCTTCCTCGGTGTGCCCGGGGTCGTGGCGGCGGAATCCGCAATCGAACGGTTCTACGGCGACTACACCGGCCACACGATTTCCGAGAAGGATCGGGGCCTCGGCGAACGGGACATCGCGGTCTCCATCAAGCCCATCAAAAAGGGCTTCGAAGTCGGCTGGACCACCACCATCCCACGCTCCGACGGCACGGTCTCGCGCAAGTCCTACAAGATCAAGTTTCAGAAGAGCAAGCGCGAGCACATCTACGCAGCCGGGATGCGGCCGAACTACTTCGGCGGCTGGATTCCGCTCGACCCGACGAAGAGCGAGCCCTATATCTGGGCCCGCATCAAGGACCAGACGCTGACCGTCTACGCCATGCACGTGATCGACGATGGTTCCTACGAAATGCAGATCTACGAACGCACCCTGACCGCCGAGGGCATGCGCCTCGACTTCCGCCGCCATCGCCCGGGCGGCGACGTCAAGCGGATTACCGGCGTCTTGAAGCGGGTTAGGAAGTAACCAGTCGGGCCCACGCCGACCGAGAGCGATGAGCGAAGCTTCACCCGAGGCACCATTCGAGCGCGCCGAATACGAGGCCCGCGTTGCCCGCGCGCGCGTGGCGCTTCGCGCGGCCGGCCTCGATGCCCTGCTGCTCTTCGCGCAAGAAAGCCTCTATTACCTGACCGGGTTCGATTCCGGTGGCTACGTCTTCTTCCAGGCTGCGGTTCTAACCGCCGACGAAGGCCCGATCACGCTGCTGACCAGGCTGCCCGACCGGGCCCAGGCACATGCCACTTCGACCATTCCCGATATCCGCATCTGGCTGAACGCGGAGGACGCCGAGCCGGCTCGGGATCTGAAGGCGATCCTGGTCGAGAAGGGCCTCGAAGGGAGCCGGGTCGGGGTCGAGCTCAATACCTACGGCCTCACCGGCTACAACTGGGAGCTGGTGCGCGGCGCCCTCGAGGGCTTTTGCCGGCTGACGGACGGCTCCGATATCGTCGGCCGGCTTCGGTTGGTCAAATCACCGGCTGAAACCGCCCTGGTCCGCCAAGCGGCGGGGCTCGCCGACCGGGCCCTGGAGGCGATGATCGAGATCGCCCGGCCCGGCCTTCCCGACAGCGCGCTGGCCGCCAGCTGTCTCTCCGAAATCCTGCTGGGCGGCGGCGACGTGCCGCCGGGGGGGCCGCTGGTCAACTCCGGCGCCCGCGCGCCCTTCGGCCGTGGCGTCGGCGGCCCGCGCCAGCTGCAGGCGAACGACCATGTGGTGGTGGAGTTCGCCGCCAGCTACCGGCGCTACAACGCCTGCGTCGAGCGCACCATCGTCCTCGGAACCCCGCCGGCGGAGCTCTTGCGCATGTACGAGGCTGCGGTCCAGGCGCTCGCGGAGATGACCGAGGCGGCCCGCCCCGGCCAAACCCTTGGCGCCATCGACGAGGCGCACCGCCGGGTCTTCGATGCCGCTGGCTACCAGGCGCATCGCTTCGCCGCCTGCGGCTATTCCCTCGGCGCCACCTACCGGCCGACCTGGATGGACGTGCCGCCGATGCTCTATGCCGGCAACCCGGAACTGGCCGTGCCGGGCATGGTGCTGTTCCTGCACGCCATCGTCGGGGTGCCGGACAGCGGCCTCGCGGTCGGCCTCGGCCAGACGTTGCTGATTGGCGAGAGCGGCCCCGAGGTCTTGGGCCAGGTGCCCCTGGAACTGCATCGGCGGTAACGCGAACCGAGCGGCTATCGCCCCAGTGTCTTGCTCGTAATATTTGCCGTCGCCAGCGCGCCCGCTTCGCCGGCGAAACAGGGGCCGAGGTCGACGATCGGGATCTGGGCGATTGCCGCATCGACGTCACGTGCCGCCTGTCGCTGGAACAAATGCATGCCGCGCGCGCCCCCTCTTCGCGCTCCTAGGTTCGCTGGAAGGCGGCCTTCAAGGCCCTGCCGGCCTCCCCTTGGGCCTCTCTGGTGCCGTCGATCGCCGACGGCATCGAGAAGAAGGCGTGAATCATGCCTGGATAGTTGCTGTAGGTCACCTCGACGCCCGCCTGGCACAGCGTCCCGGCATAGGCGACGCCGTCGTCATGGAGGACATCGCACTCGGCCGCGATGATCAGCGCCGGTGCCAGGCCGGCGTGGTTCGCCGCCTTGATCGGCGAGGCGCGCCAGTCGTCGGCATCGCTTGCCTCGCCCAGATAGTGGCGCTGGAAATAGTACATCAGCTCGTCCGAGAGCGGCCCGTAGCCCTTGGCGAAGGTTTCGTAACTTTCGGCGGTGCAGGCATAGTCGGCGATCGGATAGACCAGCACCTGCAGCCGGAGCGCCGGGCCGTCCGCGTCGCGCGCCATCAGGGCCACGACCGCGGCCAGGTTGCCGCCGGCGCTGTCGCCGCCGACCGCGAGCCGTTCCGGATCGAGGCCGTGCGCCGCCGCTTGTTCATGCGCCCAGAGCAGGGCGGCCCAGGAATCCTCGACGGCGGCCGGAAAGAGGTGCTCCGGCGCCTTACGGTAGTTGGCCGAGAGGACGGCGCATTCGCCACCGTTCGAAAGCGCCCGGGCGACGCTGTCGTGGGTATCCAGGCTGCCGATGACGTGGCCGCCGCCGTGGTAGTAGACCAGCACCGGCAAGGGTCCGTCCGCCGCTTGCAGGGGCCGGTAGAGACGCGCCGGGATGCCGCCGCCCGGCCCCGGCACGACCAGGCTCTCGATGGCGCCGACCGGCTCCGGCTCCAGGCCCCGGGCCTTGACCAGGTCCTCCATCTGTTGCCGGGCCGCGTCCGGCGGCAGGGTCTCCATCGCCGGCAGACCCAACGTCGCCATCTTCTCCAACGCTTCCTGGATCTGCGGGTGCAGGCTCATCGACGGTTCCCTTGTTTCTTGTTCGCGGCGCATTTGGGCCGGGCCGCTCTCGGCCCCGATCAAGGCAGATTTCCCGCCACCTGACAAGCTGGCGCGATCCGCCGGAGTTCGGGATCTCAGGAACCCGAACCCTTGCAACCTCGGAATCGATCCGACCGGGCGACGAGTGGTCCGCGATCGGGCGGCAACCGGCGGCGGCCGGGCCAACGAAACAACGAGATGTCTAGAACCAGACGCAACGTTGCGTCCGGTCTCCTACACCACGCCTCGAGGGTCGCGGCGGCCTGAAATTCCAGAGGGCTGTTTCCCAAGCCGCCGCGATGGCTATGATGCGGACTGGCTCGAAGCGGAGGAGAGACGAAGACATGGCGGACGATGGCTACGACGTGGTGGTGGTGGGTGCCGGCAACGCGGCGCTGACGGCGGCGATCTCGGCGCACGAAGGCGGTGCGCGGGTGCTGGTGCTGGAGAAGGCGCCGGAGGAGGAGAAGGGCGGCAACTCGTACTTCACCGCCGGCGGCTTTCGCTTCGCGCACGAGGGTCTGGACGATGTCGCGGCCGACATCCTGGTCGACCTCTCGGAGGCGGAGGCTGCGCAGATCGATCTGCCCTCGCACGACCGGCACCATTTCTACGACCAGTTGATGAAGGTGACGCACCATCAGGCCGACGAGGAGCTGGCCTGGATCCTGATCGACGATTCCCGCCCCACCATGGCCTGGATGGTCGCGAACGGGGTCCGTTTCGTGCCGATGTTCGGCCGTCAGTCCTTTCTCGTCGACGGCAAGCACCGCTTCTACGGCGGCGTCAATATCGAAGCCGTCGGTGGCGGCGCCGGCCTGGTGCAGTTCTTGCTGGCGCGCTGCGACAAGTTGGGTATTCCAGTCCGCTACGAGACCGCCGTCAACCGCCTGCTGCAGGACCGCCGGGGGCGGATCACCGGCCTCGAGGTGCGCACGCCCGAGGGCTACGAGGAGATCGAGGCGACGGCGGTGGTGTTGGCGTCTGGCGGCTTCGAATCGAATCCTGAAATGCGGGTCCGCTATCTCGGCCGGGGCTGGGACCTGGCCCGGGTCCGCGGCACCCGCCACAACACTGGCGACGGCATTCGGATGGCCCTCGAGATCGGCGCCCTGCCGTTCGGCAACTGGTCCGGCTGTCATTCCGTCGGCTGGGACATCTCGGCCCCGCCCTATGGCGACCGGGTGATCCTGGACAACTTCCAGAAGCACTCCTATCCCCTGGGCATCATGGTAAATACCGAGGGCAATCGCTTCGTCGACGAGGGCGAGGACTACCGCAACCTGACCTACGTCCGCTTCGGCGGCGCCATCATGGAGCAACCGCGCCGCACCGCGGTGCAGATCTTCGACCAGAAGACCGTCGCCATGCTGAGGGACGAGTACCGGATCCGCGAGGTCACCAAGGCGGAGTCCGACACCATCCGGGGCCTGGCCGAGGCGCTGGAGATCGACCCTGACGGCCTGGTTCGGACGGTGGCCGACTACAACGCCGCCTGTCGCCCCGGCGACTACAACCCCGCCATCCTGGACGGCGTCCGGACCGAGGGCCTGAGCCCGGCCAAAAGCAACTGGGCGCTGCCGCTGGACGATCCACCCTATGTCGGTTTCGTCACCACCACGGGCGTCACCTTCACTTTCGGCGGCCTTCGGATCGACGCTGGCAGCGAGGTGCAAGACCTCGGCTATCGCTCGATCCCGGGGCTCTATGCGGCGGGCGAGTTGGTCGGCGGGCTCTTCTACGAGAACTATCCGGGCGGCAGCGGCCTGATGGCCGGCGCCGTCTTCGGCCGCCGCGCCGGTCGCTTCGCCGCCCAATACGCCACGGCCTAACAAGGGAGCGGAAGCCAATGAAAATCGGTATTTTCCTGGCGACCCAGTGGCCCGAGGGGGCCGACCTCGGTTCCGAGATCGACAACTTGTGCGCCCAGGTCCGGGCCTGCCGCGAGGCCGGTTTCGCCTCGGTCTGGATCGGCCAGCACTTCCTCACCGGCCCCAAGATGCAGATGCTGCAGCTCGGCCCCTTGCTGGCCAGGCTGGCGCCCGAGGGCAAGGGCATGACCTTCGGCCCCGCGATTCTGCTGCTGTCGATGCAGAACCCGGTGATCGTCGCCGAGGACGCCGCCAGCCTGGACTGGATTACCGACGGCAACTTCATCCTCGGCGTCGGCATGGGCTATCGGCGGGAAGAGTTCGAGGCCTTGGAGGTGCCGTTCTCGCATCGCGTCGGCCGCCTTCGTGAAAGCATCGAGCTGATCCGCCGGCTCTGGACCGAGGATCGGGTGCAGCACCAGGGGCGTTATTTCAAGGTTGACGACCTGGGCGCCAGCATCCGCCCGAAACGGCCGGGCGGGCCGCCGATCTGGCTCGCCGGCGAGGTCGAGGCGGCGGTCCGGCGCGCCGCCGGGCTGGGCGATGCCTGGATGGCGCCGCCGACGGTCACCTACGATGGCGTCGAGGCGCTGCTCGCCAGCTATCGCGAGGCCCGGGCCGAGGCTGGTCTGGGGGCGCCGGCGGAGCAACCCTTGATCCGCGAATGCGCGATCGGCGCGACGCCCGAGGCGGCGATGGCGACGGCGCGCGGGCCGCTGCTCTACAAGTATGAATCCTATGCCTCCTGGGGCCAGGCCGACAGCGCCGGCCAAAGCCTGGCCGACACTTTCGACGACTTCGTCCGGGATCGCTTCATCATCGGCGACGAGGCCGGCGTGGTTGACGAGCTGAAGCGCTACCGTGATTCCCTCGGCATCGACCACATGATCCTTCGCCTGCAATGGCCTGGCCTGTCGCAGGCTGCCACGATCGACGCGATTGAACGGATCGGCACGGCGGCGGCAAAGCTCGGCTGAGCCCCTACAACAGCGGCCGGACGTCCTCGGCGAAGCGGGTCAGCTGGGCGGCGCGGTCTTCGCCGGGACCGGCCATGTCGAGGGAGACGTGGCGGACCCCGACGGCGCGGAAGCCGGCGATCACCTCGGCCACGTCCTCGGGCCGGCCGATCGCGCCATAGCGCTTGGCGGGGCCGCGGAAATCCATCTTGTAGCGGGCCGAAAGGTCCTCCGTCATGACCTCGAGGGCACGCTCGTAATCGTCCTCGATCCGGCAATAGAGCATGATGCCGGTGCCGTAGCGGTCGACCTCGCGTCCCGCTTCCTCCGCCGCGGCGAGGATCTTGGCCAGGCCTTCCGCGTAGCGCTCGGGCGAGACCACGTAGGCGAGCCAACCGTCGGCCAGCCGGCCGGCGCGGCGAAGTGCCGCATCGGAGCGGCCTCCGCACCAGATCGGCGGCCCGCCGGCGCGCGCCGGTCCCGGCGTCAGTTGGACCTCGGGGAAATTATAGAAACGGCCCTGGTGCGCCACCGGACGGTCGGACCAGAGCCGGCGCAATAGGGGGATAGCCTCCGAGAGACGGGCGCCACGTTCGGCCAGGGGCACCTCGCAGGCGGCGAACTCGTTCGGGAACTCGCCGCCGACGCCGACGCCGAACAAGAGCCGGCCGGCCGAGAGCCGGTCCAGCGTCGCCACCTGCTTGGCGATCGGCACCGGATGGCGGAGCGGCACCAGGTAGATGCCCGTGGCGATGGCCAGACGCTCGCTGATCGCCGCCGCCTGGGCCAGCTGCAGCAGGGGCTCCAGCATCGGCGAGGCGGCCTCGATGTGGTCGCCGGCCCAGAACACGTCATAGCCGAGCCGGTCGATCAGCCGGATCGTGTCGGCGAAGCTCTCCGCCGCCATCAAGGGCGCCGAGATGCCGATCGAAAGGTCCAGGTCGGTGGGCAGATCCATGGCTGGTTCCTCGGACAAGGCGCGTCAGTCGGCGCTTCGAACCGGATCGAGGGCCCGGCAATGGGCGGTCTGCCAGCCGATCTCGAGCCTTTCGCCGACGCGGATGCCCTTGGCCTCCGCCGCCACCGCCTTGACGATCAGCTCGCCGCCGCCGGCACGGCCGACCCGGATCATCGAATGATCGCCGCCATAAATGATCTCGGCCACTTCGCCCTGCAGTGAATTGTCGAGGGCGCGCCCATCGGTGCGCAAATGCAAGCGCTCCGGCCGGACCGAAAGGCTGGTCTCCGCGCCCTCGCCGGCGACCTTGACGGCCAGCGCCCGCACCTGTTCTCCGGTCGCCAGCGTCACCTCGCATTCGCCGTTCTGGAGCCCGGTCACCCGACCGTCCAGATTGTTGTTCTCGCCGATGAAGTTGGCGACGAACGAGCTTTCCGGGAATTCGTAGATGGTGCGGGGGTCGTCGATCTGCTGCACCAGGCCGTCGTTGAAGACCGCGACCCGGTCCGACATCGTCAGGGCCTCGCTCTGATCGTGGGTGACGTAGACCACGGTCATGCCCAATTGCTCGTGCAAATGCTTGATCTCGATCTGCATCTGCTCGCGTAGCTTCTTGTCGAGCGCGCCCAAGGGCTCGTCCATCAACACCAGCTCGGGCTCGAAGACCAGCGCCCGGGCAAGTGCCACGCGCTGTTGCTGGCCGCCCGAGAGCTGCTGCGGGCGGCGCTCGGCCAGATGGTCGAGCTCGACCATCCGCAAGGCCTGCCGGGTCCGCTCCGCGACCTCGGTCTTCGGCAGACGGCGCTGGCGCAGCGGATAGGCGACGTTGTCGGCCACCGTCTTGTGTGGAAAAAGGGCGTAGTTCTGAAAGACGATGCCCATGTTGCGCCGGTAGGGCGGCACCCGCCGCAGCGAGTTTCCGTGCAGGCGGATATCGCCGGCCGTCGGCTCCTCGAAGCCGGCCAGCATCATCAGCGTCGTGGTCTTGCCCGAGCCGGAGGGCCCCAGCAAGGTCAGGAACTCGCCCTTGTGGATGGTCAGCGACAGTTCCTTGACGACGTTGGTTTCGCCATCATAGGTCTTCTCGACGGATAAGAACTCGACCACGCCTTCCGCTGTTTCACTCACCGTCCGCGATGCTCCTCAAGCCGATCCCGCGCCACATCGTCGGGGCAGCGGTCGGTGCATGTTGCCGCGCGGGCCGCGCTCTTGCAACCGCCCCGATAGAGGCTCTTGCCTGACCGGATGCCGTCAATGCTAAACTCCGCTCACGAAAACGAACCATGGGTAGCGCGGGTCGGGGAACGACCCCGCAGACATAGGGAGGGACGACGGTTGAGTTTTAAATCAGGTGCCACAATGGTGGCGGCGACGCTGGCCGTCACGGTCTTGGCGGGAAGCGTCGAGGCGCGCGACTTTACCATCTCATCATGGGGCGGCGGTTATCAGGATTCGCAGCGCAAGCACTTCTTCAAGCCCTTCGGCGATTCCAAGGGCATCCAGGTTCTGGAAGACACCTATCTCGGTGGCTGGGCCCAGTTCAAGGCGATGCAGGAGACCGGCAACCGGCCCTGGGACGTGGTCCAGGTCGAGACCTCGGAACTGATCCGCGGCTGCGAAGAAGGTCTCTTCGTAAAGCTCGACTGGTCCCGGATCGGCCCGAAGGAGAGCTACATTACGCCGGCCGTGACGGAATGCGGCCTCGGCGTCGTCGTGGTCTCGCAGCTCGTTGCCTGGAATCCGAAGAACACCAAGGCGGAGCCGACCTCGATCGCCGACTTTTTCGATCTGAAAAAGATTCCTGGCAAGCGCGGCGTCAGGACCGACCCGAAGGGCACGCTGGAGTTCGCGCTGATGGCGGACGGCGTCAACGTCAACGACGTCTACAAGGTAATGAGCACCAAGGCTGGCCTCGACCGGGCCTTCGCCAAGCTGGATACGATCAAAAGCTCGATCCAATGGTGGGAAGCCGGCGCCCAGGCACCGGAGTGGCTGATCAGCGGCGACGTGGTGATGAGCACGGCGTATAACGGCCGCATCTCCAAGGCCAACAAGGACGGCCACGGCCTGAAGATGATGTGGCAGAACAACATCCTCTACGTCGACAAGTGGGTCATCTTCAAGGGCTCCGAGCATGTCGACACGGGCTACGAGTATTTGAAGTTCTTCTCCGATCCGAAGCGCGAGGCGGCCTTCACCAACGATTACACCTACGGCCAGCCGAGCAAGGATTCGGTCAAGTACATCAAGCCCGAGGTCTTGGCCGCATTGCCGGCAGGTGACTTGATCGCGGACGCGCTCGATACCGGCCGGGAAGATTCGGTCGAATTCTGGCTCGACAATTCGGACGAGATCTTCGAGCGCTGGACTGCGTGGAAGGCGAAGTAGACGCAACGGCAAGCGGGGCGGGGGTGGCCTGAGCGCCGCCCCCGCCGTCAGCGACAGCGCCTATGACGACCGCCGAGGGAGACACTGTCCGGGCCGGGCCACCGGCCGGAGACAGGCTCGCGCTCAAGGCCAAGTTGCACCGGGCCGGACGGCGCCGGAAGCTGCGCGCCTACGGGCTGATCGCGCCGCTTTTCCTTTTTCTTGTCGCTTTTTTTCTCGTTCCGATCGGCTCGGTACTCTATTTCAGCATCTCCAATCCCGAGGTCGTCACCATGTTGCCCAGGGTGACGGCGGCGCTGCGGGACTGGGACGGCCAGGCGATACCGGGCGAGGCGGCTTTCGCCGCGCTCGCCGAGGACTTGAAGCTCGGCTATGCCGACATGACCTTGCCCAAGGTCTCGCTGCGCCTGAACTACGAAATCAGCGGCTTTCGCAGCCTGTTGATGCGCGCCGGCCGGAAGGCGAAACGCTTCGAGGCACCCTTCAAAGAGGCGCTTCTCGAACGCGACGAACGCTGGGGTGAGTTGATCTACTGGCGCACCCTCAAGGGCAACGATTCGCGCTTCACGCTGCACTATCTGCTGCAGGCGATCGATTTCGATCTGCAGTGGGACGGCAGCATTCAGCGCGCGGCGCCGGAACAGCAAATCTATATCGACAACCTGCTACGCACGCTCTGGATCGCCTTCGTGGTCACCATCGCCTGTATTCTCCTGGGCTATCCCGTCGCCTTCCTGATCGCCACGGCGCCGGCCAGGCTGGCCAAGATCCTGATCCTGTTGGTCCTATTGCCGTTCTGGACCTCGCTGCTGGTCCGAACCGCCGCCTGGGTGATCGTGTTGCAGAAGGCGGGAATCGTGAACGACGCACTGATCGGTCTCGGCTTCATCGACGAGCCCTTGGCCTTGGTCTTCAACCGCACCGGCGTCTACATCTCCATGGTACATATCCTGCTGCCTTTCATGATCCTGCCGCTTTACAGCGTCATGAAAGGGATCCCGGGCGATCACGTGCGGGCAGCAGCCTCGCTCGGTGCCAAGCCCTGGGCGGCCTTCCTCGGGGTCTATTTCCCCCAGACCCTGCCGGGACTGGCGGCGGGTTGCCTGCTGGTCTACGTCATCGCCCTCGGCTTCTACATCACGCCGATGCTGATCGGCGGGGGTTCGGACCAGATGCTGGCCTATCTGATCGCCGAATTCGCCACCAACACCGCCAACTGGGGCCTGGCGGGCGCGCTCGCGATGGTGTTGCTGCTCTGTATCGCGGTGCTCTATCCCATCTATCAGCGTTTCGCCGGCGCCGGCGGGATGAAGCTCGGCTGAGGGGGATAGAATGGCGCTTCCCGTTCACGCGACCCTCGGCCAGCGGCTCTGGCATGTCACCTTCCGGACCATCTGCGTCCTGATCTTCGTCTTCCTGGTGGCGCCGATCATCGTCATCATTCCGATTTCCTTCAGCTCCAGCGGCCTTCTGAACTATCCCTTGCCGGGCCTCTCGTTGCGATGGTTCGAAGTCGTCTTCACGCCCTACCCGTGGATGCTGTCGCTCGAAAACAGCGTCATCATCGCTTCGGCGACGACGGTTCTGGCGACGATCCTAGGCACGCTCGCGGCCTATGGCCTGACCAGCGTCGAGTTTCGCCTGAAGCCCCTGCTGATGGCGCTGCTGATCTCGCCGATGATGGTGCCGTTGGTGATCACGGCGCTGGCGGCCTATTTCCTGTTCGCCCGAGTAGGGCTCGCCGGCACCTTCACCGGCATGATCCTGGCCCACACGGTGCTGGCCGTGCCCTTCGTCGTCATCACCGTGACGGCGACGCTGCAAGGTTTCGACCGCAACATGGTGCGCGCCGCCCAGAGCCTCGGCGCCCGCCCGCTCGCGGCCTTTTTCGGCGTCACCCTGCCCCTGATCATGCCGGGCGTGATTTCGGGCGCGATCTTCGCCTTCGTGACCTCGTTCGACGAGATCGTGGTCGCCCTCTTCATCGCCTCGCCGGCCCAGTTCACGCTGCCGCGCCAGCTCTTCTCCGGCTTGCGCGACAATCTCGATCCTTCCATCGTTGCCATCGCGACGCTTCTGATCGTGGTCTCGATCAGCCTGATGGCGGTGGTCGAGCTGTTGCGCTGGCGCGCCGAACGGATGAGCCGCGCCGGCGGGGCGGACTGAACGCCGAGGCTAGATCCGGAGTGCCGCCATGACCCTCCATCCGCACCTCCGGCTGGTCCCGTTCCGGCTTCGCCACCTCGAGGCCCGGGTTTACCGCGCGCCCATCGATCGGCCGGTTCGAACCTCCTTCGGTACCATGTCCAGCCGACCGGCGGTGGTGATCAGGGCCGAGGACGAGGACGGCACCGTCGGTTGGGGCGAGAGCTGGTGCAACTGGCCCGCCTTCGGGGCCGAACATCGGGCCCGTATCGTTCGCGACCTGGCGGCGCCCCTAATCGTCGAAACCGAATGGGAAAGCCCGAGTGCCGCTTTCCACCACCTGACGCGAGCCCTGCATGTGCTCGCCGTCCAGACCGGCGAGGCGGGACCGATCGCACAAGCTATCGCCGGCATCGACATAGCGCTCTGGGACTTGGCGGCACGGCGCCAGGAAATGCCGCTTTGGCGGTTCCTCTCGGACCTCGCCGGCGACGCATTGGATACGGATGGAGTGGGGGATACGGATGGGGCGGGGCCGGACCGGAGCCGAGTCCCCGTCTATGCCAGCGGTCTCAACCCCGAGCGGCCGGAAGCCGTTGCGGCCGCGAAGCGGGAGCAGGGCTATCTGGCCTTCAAGCTCAAGGTCGGCTTCGACGGGGAAGCCGACCTGGACAATCTCGCCCGGCTCCGCGAGTTGCTCGGCGCGGAGGCCCGATTGATGATCGATGCCAACCAGGCCTGGGATCTGGCCGAGGCGGTCGAGATGAGCGAGCGGTTCGCCCGCTTCCAACCCTTCTGGCTAGAGGAGCCGATCGCCGCCGACAGCCCGGACCGGGAATGGCGGGAACTGGCCCAGGCCTCGCCCGTGCCTTTGGCGGCGGGCGAGAATTTGGCCTCGGACAACGCCTTCAACCATGTGCTGCGCCTCGGCGTTCTGGAGGTGGTGCAGCCGGACATGGCCAAGTGGGGCGGTTTCTCCTGCTGCATGGCGTTGGCCAGGCGGATCATCGGCGCCGGCCGGCTCTATTGCCCGCATTACCTTGGCGGCGGCATCGGCCTCGTCGCTTCGGCGCACCTGCTGGCGGCGGCGGGCGGCACCGGCATGCTGGAGATCGACGCCAACGACAACCCGCTACGCGAAGGCCTGGCCGAGCCCTTCCCCGAAATCGCCGACGGCGAGATGCGGCTGACCGATGCGCCCGGCCTCGGCCTGGCGCCGGCGCGGGCGATGGAGGCCTTCCGCGTCGCTTTCGATTGACGGAAAGGCGCCCCCGAGCCGTCCCGGACCGAGTTTTTCCACCTCATTCCCCCCCGTTGTCCCCTATCTTATCCACAAGAGATTGTGGTGTTCCCTATACGTACACACATTATTTATTGTTGTGTGGGATTTGCGTGCGTAAAATGCCCAATCGTTGGGGGCGTAGCGGACCGAGGTCTGACTTTCAGATGGGTCAAGCGATGGAATGGACGGAAGAGCGGGTCGCCGAGCTCAAGGAGCTCTGGGCGCAGGGCTACTCGGCCCGGCAGATCGCGGAGAAACTGGGCGGCATCACCCGTAACGCAGTAATCGGCAAGGCCAATCGGATGGGGCTCTCGAAGCCCACCAAGTCGTCGCTCACCAGGCAGCGCAAGCGCCAGGAGGGCACCGAACGCCGTAGGCCCGTCGAGGAGGACGTGATGGTCTTGACGCCGGACAGCGGCGTCTCGATCCTGACGTTGACGACGGCGACCTGCCGCTGGCCGATCGGCCATCCGGGCGAGGAGAACTTCTTCTTCTGCGGTGCCCGCGCCAAGTCTGGTCAACCCTATTGCGATGCGCACAGTCGCCTCGCCTACCAGACGCCGGCACCGAGGGAAGCCAAGAAGCGCTCGGCCTGAGGCCGGGCGGGCTCGGACGCGCCGGCTTGCCCGAGGTCCGGGCCGCGGGTGTAGAATGGCTCCGCCATGGCGGAGAAAGCTCTACCCGTTGCGCCGACAGGCCAGCCGTCCGCGCCCGATCCCGCGGACCTGCTGGCCCGTGGCATTTCGCGCTTGCTGGCCGAGATGGGCTATCGGGCGCTGACTGAATTCCGACTTCGGAACGGGCGCCGCGCCGACGTCGCCGGCCTCAACAACAAAGGCAAGGTCGTTATCGTCGAGTTGAAGCGCTCGCTCCAGGATTTCCGCGCCGATCGGAAGTGGCCGGAGTATCTGGATTATTGCGACAGCTTCTATTTCGCCGCGCCGAGGGGCTTCCCGAACGACCATCTGCCCGCCGATCAGGGTCTGATCCTGGCCGACCGCTGGGGTGCGGCCGTGATCCGCGCCGCCGCCGAACAACCGGCCCTGCACGCCAGCCGCCGCCGCGAGGTGACGCTTCGCTTCGCCCTCGCCGCCGCCGGCCGGCTTCGCGACCACGTCGATCCTTGAGTGTGAAGCTCAACGATAGGGATCGGGCCGAGCCAGATAGTTGCCGACGTAGTCGGCGACGCCGTCCTCCAGGCTGGTGAAGGGGCGCTGGTAGCCGGCGGCGGCGAGCTTCGCCATCGGTGCTTCGGTGAAATACTGATAGCGGTCCGCCAAGATCTCGGGCATCTCGACGAACTCGATGTCGGCCGGCCGACCGACCGCCTGGAAAAGCGCCTGGCCGAGTTCCAGCCAGCTTCTGGCCTGGCCGGTGCCGAGGTTGAAGAGGCCCTCGACCTTGGGCTTGTCGAGCAGCCAGAGCACCACCTCGGCGCAGTCCCGGACGTAGACGAAATCGCGCCGCTGGCCACCGTCGGCGTAGTCGGGGTGGTCCGATTTGAAGAGACGCAGGGGCTGGCCGGCGGCGACCTCGGCGTGGCGTTTGGCGATCAGGCTGCGCATCTCGCCTTTGTGATATTCGTTCGGGCCGTAGACGTTGAAGAACTTGAGGCCGACCCATTGCGGCGGTCGGGGGCCGTTCTCCGCCACCAGCCGGGCGACCCGGCGGTCGAAGGCTTGCTTCGACCAGCCATAGGCGTTCAACGGCCGAAGCCGGGCCAGATCCTCGATTGAGCCGTCGTCGTCGAAGCCCTGGCCGCCATCGCCATAAGTCGCGGCCGAGCTGGCGTAAATCAGGCGAATGCCATGCCGCGCCGAGAGCCGCCAGAGATCGAGCGACAGCCTGAAGTTATTCGCCACGATCAGGTCGGCGTCCGGCTCGGTAGTGGCGCTGATCGCGCCCATGTGGACGATCGCCTCGATCTCGCCGCCGTGCTCCTCGACGAAGGCCAGCGTCGCCTCGGGCGGGATCAGCTCGGCGATTTCGTGATGCACCAGATTCTGCCACTTCTCGCCCTGGCCCAGGCGGTCGGCGACGACGATCTCGTGGCCGCCCCGCTGGTCCAGCGCGGCGACGATGTTGGAGCCGATGAAGCCGGCACCGCCGGTGACCAGAATCACGGGCCACCGTCCCGCCGGGCGCGGCCGATGGTTCTGCTGGTGGAATTGTCGGGCAGCAACTCGGCCAGCACCACCCGGCCGCCCCAACCCTGGACCTCGGCCGCACCCACCACCTCCTCGATGCCGTAGTCGGCGCCCTTGATCAGGACCTCGGGTTTCAGAAGCCGGATCAGCTCGATCGGCGTCGCCTCGGCAAAGACGACGACCAGATCGACGTCGGCCAGCGAAGCCAGCACGATGGCGCGCGCCACCTGGTCCTGCACCGGCCGATCCGGGCCCTTCAGAGCCCTCACCGAGGTATCGCTGTTGAGACCGACGACGAGGCGATCGCATGTCGCCCGGGCCTGGCGCATCAGCGAGACATGGCCCGGATGCAGCAGGTCGAAGCAGCCGTTGGTGAAGCCGACCCGGAGGCCCTGGGCGCGCCATTGTCGGACCCTCGCCACCGCCTGCCCGGCGCTGGCCAGCTTGGCCTCCGAGGTGGAGATACTGCGTTCCAGCAGCGCCTTTTCGATTTCCTGGCGCTGGACCACGGCGGTGCCAGCCTTGGCCACCACGACGCCGCCGGCGAGATTAGCCAGCGCCGCCGCCTGGGCGAGGCTGCCGCCCGCCGCCAACGCCACCGCCAAGGCGGCCACGACGCTGTCGCCCGCACCGGAGACGTCGTAGACCTCGCGCGCCCGGGTCTGGAGATGCACCGGCGCGCCATCGCGCGGCACTAGGGAGATGCCGGCCTCCGATCGGGTCACCACCAGCGCCTCGACCGAAGCCGCTTCAAGGGCCAGCCGGGCGGCGGCCACCACCTCGTCGTCGCTTCCCGTCGCCGCTCGTGTCGCGGCGGCGAGCTCGGCGCGGTTCGGCGTGATCAGGCTGGCGCCGGCATAGGCCCGCCAGTCGTCGCGCTTGGGATCGACGATCACCGGCTTGCCAGCCGCCCGGGCGGCTCGAATCGCGGGCCCGAGGACGGCATCGCTCAAGACCCCCTTGCCATAGTCCGACAGCACCACGACATCGCAATCGGCGAGGGCCGCCTCGAATTTCTCCAGCAAGGCCGCCGCCACGGCGCCGTCGACCGGCTCCCGGCTCTCGTCGTCGGTACGCAAAAGCTGTTGCCGGTTGGCGATGAAGCGAGATTTCTCGGGCGTCGGCCGCGTCGCCACGGTCACCAGGCGCGAATCGAGGCCGCTCTCCGCCGCCAGCTCGGCAATTCGGGCAGCGGACACATCCTCGCCGACAAGGCCGACCAGGACCGAGTCGGCACCGAGCGCGGTGATGTTCGCGACAACGTTGCCGGCGCCGCCCAACATCTCCTCCTCGTGGCGGACCTCGAGTACCGGGACCGGCGCCTCGGGCGAGACCCGGCTCACCTCGCCATAGACGTAGCGGTCCAGGATAACGTCGCCGAGGCAGAGGACACGGGCCCCCGGCAGGGCTGCGATGAGATCGGCAAGTGCTTCCCTCGTAGGATCGGGCTCGGCCATGGCTTCGGGGCTTACACCAAAGACCGGTCGATTTCCAGCTTTCGCCGGGGCCTCAGGTCTGCAGCAGGTAGGGCCAGGCGCCATCCAGCACCAGGCAGGTCAGGCAGCCGGTGTCGTAGGCGCCGGTGTTGATGCCGATCCGGTTGGGGCGAAACCGGACCTCGCGCTCGACCGTGTGGCCGTGCACCACGATCTTGCCGTGGTCGCGTTCGGAATCGAGAAATTCGTCGCGGATCCACATCAGGTCGTGGGGCGATTGCGCCGCCAGCGACACACCCGGGCGAATTCCGGCATGGGCGAAGAAATAATCACCCTCTTGGTGACAGTCGGAGAGCCCACGCAGAAACCCCCAGTGCGCCTCGGGCAGCGCCTCGGCCAACTCGGCTCGGGCGCGGGCATGGGCCTTGGCTCCAGACCAGATACCGGGGCACCGGATGCCATAGCTTTCGAGCGTCGCGTCGCCGCCGTTCTGGAACCAATCCCGTCCCACCTCGGCCCCCTCCAGGAAACGCAGCATAAAATCCTCGTGGTTGCCCATGAGATGCACCACCTCGAAGCCGGGCAGGGGCCCTGCGGCCAAGGCCTCGATGACGCCCCGGCTGTCCGGGCCTCGGTCGATATAGTCGCCGAGGTAGACGATCACATTTTCAGCTCGCCCGCCGCCCGCATCGGCCAGGATCATCCCATGCAGCTCTTCGAGTAGCACTAGGTGGCCGTGGATGTCGCCGATGGCGTAGACGCGCCGGCCGTCTGGCACCCGCGCCGCCATCGCCGGGCCCGACATTGCGGCCGCTAGTCGGCGGTCGGCTCGGCGGCCGGGGCGGGGCTGCCCGGAAAGGCCTCGGGCGTGCCGAAGGGCAGCGATTCGTGATAGAGCGACTGCGAGGGGAAGGCGAAACTGGCGCCCGCATCCTCGACGATCTGCTTGATCCGAAAGGCGAGCTCTTCCTTGATCACCATCCAGTCGCCCCAGTTGGTGGTCTCGGTGAAACAGTAGAGCAGGATGTCGATCGAGGAATCGTTGAAGGAATCGACGTTGATCAGGGTGGTGACGCGGGCCGGATCGGTCTCGAAGGCGGGATTGCCGTAAACGTGCTCGCGGATGCCCTCGACGACGGCGCGGAGTTGGCCCTCGGTGCTGCGATATTCGAGGCCGATCGTCCAATAGATGCGCCGGTTGGTCATGCGCGAGAAGTTGGTCAGCGCGGTGCCGGCCAGCAACTGGTTCGGGATCGTCACCAGAACCTTCTCTAAAGGGCGGATCTTCGTCGTGCGGAACCACATCCCCTCGACCGTGCCCTCGACCTCGGC
>PVBE012063508.1_pt1 | contig 32190 bp, 7 predicted proteins | sample 1631181 | NCBI WGS metagenome assembly PVBE01 (sample SAMN08397723, study PRJNA350692) | Marine metagenome, whole genome shotgun sequencing project. | isolation source: water | place: Pacific Ocean | collected 2012-04
GCCACCGAATGTACTTACAGCAGACGCAGCGAGTGCGTTGGTTGCTAAAGTACCCTGTGCGGCAGTAGCGAAGTCTCCTGTAGCAGCAACAGCAGCAGTTCCAAGACCAAGAGTGGTTCTGGCAGCAGCAGCGTCGGCATCATCAATCAGGGTGCCACCGAAGGTGCTGACAGCAGATGCGTCAAGTTTTCCAGTGATACCAGTGGCGACACGAGCATCAGCACGAGCATCTGTGTAGTAAAGGTTAGTGCCCTCTGTCAAATCTGCTGTATCCTGACTACTCAGATCAAGATTTGCACCAACTTGGAGTGCGATACGAGTATCAGCACGAGTATCTACTTGTGCGTTAGTGCGCTGAGTAAAGGAGAATTCACCAGTAGAAGCATTGTAAGCGAGGTCGCCACTAGCAGACAATGCACCGCGAGTGCGGGAATCTGTAATGAAGAGATTAGTTGTTCCTTCAGTTACGTTATCAGTATTAATGTCTGCCTGTGTAACTGATAGAGTGTCAGTATCTAACTGAATACCTGTGCCATAAGAGAAGTGATTCCTTGTCCTAGCAGCAGTTGTGAATAGATTTGTAGATCCTTCAGTAAAGTTATCAGTATTAAGATCTGACTGAGTAGCACTCAATGTCAGCATGTTACCTGCGTCATCGTAGGTAGCAGTAATACCTGTGCCACCAACTATTAAAGCAGCAACACGATCATCTACTCTCTCATTGGTGTAGTAAAGATTACCTGCTTCTGCCAAGTCATCAGTGTCATGGTTAGCAATACTACCAACCTGTGACTGGAAGAATGTCAAGGCACCAGTAACATTCAAGTTACCTTGGACTTCAAAGTCAGTAGTTGACTTGAAGTTATTAACCGTCAGCGTATTGGTGCTTGGGTTGTATGTAAGGTTAGTAGAGTCGGTGCGAACCTCAGTGAATCCGTTGTTAGTAGAAACGAATGCAGGGTAGTAAGTTAGGTTAGAAGTTGTGGTGTCAGTAACGTCAACTAGATTTGACTTGTCTGCAGTACCTGTCAGGTCACCAGTAATGTTACCAGTGATCTGTCCAGTAACGCCCAGCGTGCCACCCATGGTGGAGTTGCCAGTAACACCAAGACTTCCAAGAGTTGAAAGACCAGTGATCTCAGCGTTACCTGAAGTAGAGTTAAGTGTAATCTTGTCAGTGCCACTGCCATTCTGCAACTTGAGGGTCTTACTAGCACCACGGAGGACCATGCTGCCCTTAAACAGTGAGGTGCTGTCAACCGTCAGTGTGCCATCCAGTTGCTGATCACCATCAACATTCAGATCAGAATCAAAGTCAACACTCTGAGTAACATTCAGAGTGTCATCGATGGTGACACTACCAGCAACATCAAGTGTGCCATCAATAGTAGTGTTACCAGTTGCACCTTGGACAATAAACTTATTAGTGTTAACAAGAATCGATCCACCAACGTTGACGTTAGAAGTTGTGTTGACGGTAGCAATGTTTGCTGTAGTAGCAGACACTGTGGCAGAGGTGATTATGCCGTCTGCAGTAATATTACCTGTAGCACCAAAGAAGGTGATGGTTTCATTCTGGTCAGGACCAACAAAGATATCCTCACCGAAGTAAGAATCTTCATAGACTGCAATACCACCGTTGGGGACCATCAGTGCTGCGTTTGCAGTCAGACGATCAGCGGTTTCATTAGCATTGAGTGTGACCTTCTCAGCAAAGGCAGCAGTGTCAGTAACTGCCAACGTGCCTGTGATACTACCGTTACCAACAGTAGAGAAATTACCAGATGCAGAGATAATAGTAAACTTATCAGTAGTGCCAGAGCGGACAGCGAAGTCATCGTCAACATCTACAATACCATTCAACTCTGTGCGTCCAGCAACAGTAAATGTGCCAGAAATATCCTGGTCGCCGTTGAGATCAATGTCATCGTTGACAGTTAGCAGACCTTCAATCTGAGTTGTGCCAGCAATATAGGTGTTACCGTTATCAGTATCAACAGTGAATCTATCAACCAGCGTCGATCTGATGACAAAGTTTTCGTTAGTAGCATCGATGATTACAGTGTCATTGACAGTCATCTGATCAGATACGACCAGAGTGCCACTGACTGTAGCATTGTCAGTGATGTCTACTGATCCACCAGCAGAGTCAAGGACAAGGTTACCAGCAGTGGTGTCAATTTCGTTAGAAGCAGCAACACCAATTCTTACAGCATCAGCAGTGATGTCTGTAGAGGTAATTGCAGCGTTAAATGTGGATGTAGCGTTGACTACCAGAGTGTCGCCAGAAGCGTCACCAAGAGTTGTGTTGCCATCTACCTGTAGGTTGCCATCAATCTCAGCATTATCTGTGATGTGGACTTTACCGTCAGCAGAATCAAGAATCAGATTACCTGAGGAGGTGCTGATTTCATTCGTGCCATCGACACCAATCTTGATATTATCTGCGGTGATGTCGGTGGAGGTAATCGCTTGATTGAAGGTGACAGTACCTGTGATAACGTGGTTATCACCAGAGTTATCACCGATAGTTGCATTACCGTCAACCGTGAGTGTGCCATCAATTTGTGTATTGCCATCAACATTGAGGTTACCATCTACATCAGCATTGTCTGTAATGTTGACAGTGCCGTCTGCAGAATCAAGAATCAAATTACCTGAGGAGGTGCTGATCTCGTTAGCAGCATCTGTAGCAACCTTAAGGTCGCGAATGTTAAATCTCTCAGCAGCAGTCAGTGCTTCGTTAAACTGGACTGTGCCATTTACAGTGTGGGAGTCAGATGACTGGTTACCAATTTGTGCATTACCATTGACATTGAATGTGCCGTTGGCAAATGTATTACCAGTCTGTGCATCTACAGTAAAGACAGAGGCAACTGCGAAGTCATCGGTGACATCCAGGGTACCTGTAATGTCAACGTTACCGCCAAAACTACCATTGTCAGTGACAAAGAGATCATCACCAACATAAAGATCGAGACCGATGCCAGCGCCACCACCAACGATGAAAGCACCAGTAGCAGCGTTGGTTGCATTAGTTGTATCAAATAGTTTAATAGATCCAGCGTCAAGACCTGATCTTGTGCCACTGAATGCTTCACTAGAGTTAGTCGCTGCATGGTAGAGAGCATAACGCGAAGCGGAGTTGTCCCAACCAAAGAAACCAACACGGGCAGTCGTATCGTAGTATCGGAATTCGATACCACGATCTTTAGCATCCGACTGGGTAGGAGCAGTGTCCCCACCTAAAGTAATGACAGGATCATCCAGAGTCATTACTGTGCTATTTACTGTAGTCGTAACTCCGTTAACTGTCAAGTTACCTTCGATAATGGCATCGCCATCGATGTCGAAGTCACCGTTTACAGTAACGTTATCAGTAAATGTGGAGACAGCGTTGACTGTCAAGACATCGGTATTTGCATCACCGATAGTGGTCAGAGGACCATTGATTGTAAATTGCTCTTCAAATGTAGCGTAACCGTGTACAAGGATAGCACCATCAGTAGCGTTACCCTGACCCACACGACCAATCGTTGTGTAACCAGACTCACCAAGGACAGAGAATTCAACGTTGTCGTTAGTGCTGACCTTACCAATATAGAAGTCATCACCAACATGCAGGTCTTGGACAATACCAACACCACCAGCAACTCTCAGTTGAGCATCAGCATCATTTGCAAAGGATGCGTTGTGTGCTGTGCCACCACCCAGATAGGTGCGATATAGGACATCAACGTTATTAAGCAGGGAAGGACGGGTGCGAGCAGTGCCAGCATCCTTGACGACCAGACGGTCTGCCAGATAGATGTCACCACCAACACGGAGATCCTTATCCATGTTAACACCACCAGCGAAGGTAGCATTACCTCCAGTGCTTAGGGTGATGTCAGCATCAGTTTCAGCAATAGCGATATTGTTAGTGCGCTCAAAAGTGTTGACGCCCCCAACATTAAGACTACCTTCGATATCTGTATTACCATTCGTGCTCAGGATACGGAACGTTTGACTGGTGCCATTGGTAATAGTAAGATACTTACCAGTGACATCCATCAGGAAGTCATTATGGAAGACCACATCATCGTCAACATCGAGTGTTGCGTTGAAGGTTACATCATCATCTACATTAAGAGTTGAATCAAAGTCAACACCTTGGACTACATGCAGTGTCCCTTGGACATCGGTGTTACCGTTATCAGTATCAACAGTAAACTTATTGGCTGATGCAGCAGTGCGGATAATAAACTCTTTGTTATCAGCAGTGATGATGAGATTATCTGTAATCTCAGTCTCAAGTTGAATGTCAACTGTGCCTTCGATAACAGTGTTACCAGATGAACTCTCGACAGTAAACTTGTCAGTAGTATTATTTCTAACAGCGAAGTTGGCATCAATGTCAACTGTGCCGTCAATCTCAACATTACCACTCAGGTGGGTCGTGCCACCGACGTTAAGATTCTCAGAGATACCTGTGCCACCAGTCACCACCAAGGTGCCAGTTGTAGGTGTCTTCCAAGTAGAAGAAGTATTTGTGGTTAGTCTGAGGTTACCAGCAATGATAGGAGCGTCAGTGCCAGCGTAGACTTCAGAGGTGTTAGTCGCATTGTAGAGGAACCTATACCCGCCAGTGTCAGACCATATGTTAGAGTCCGCATAATCCTCGTCCCACCCATAGAAACCAAATCTTTCTTGACTATCATAATACCTAAACTCGATACCACGATCCTTATTGTCATCAACTGTAAGAGTATCTTCACCACCCAATGTCATGATGGGGTCTTGGATAGTCACCACAGTTGAGTTGACAGTGGTTGTCACACCATCAACAGTCAGGTCACCACGGATACGGACTGTGCCAGTAATGTCATCATCGTCACTAGGATCCAACACCATAATGGCATTGGTTGTAGATAAGACGTTATCTTGGAAGTGGAAGTCTTCAACATTAACTCTATGGTCAACGTCAGTCACCACAATGGTGATGTCCTGATCAGCAGTCAGGTTGAAAGTTGCATCTCCATTACCAGCATTGGTAACGTTGATGTCCATGGAGCGATTAGTCGCTTCATTAACTTCTAGAGCAATCTCTAGATTACCCGATGTCCTTTTAATAAACTGATCGGCTTTTGTAACGTCAAGAGTAATATTACCAGAGATGGTAGTATCGAGGTTAATGTCAACAGCGCCAGTGAGAGATGATCCACTGGTGGCACTACCGTTACCGTTAGCGTCATCAGCAGTAATAGTAGGATAGGAATTGCCCTGACCCAGAATGCCAGGCTGAAAAGGATATTCACCAGTATCGTAACCGACGATACGGAATACGCTACCGCCAGTTCTGTTGTTGATGTTAATATGATTAAGCTTGGTAATGCCATGATAAGCATTATCAGTCGTCCTTTCGGGGTCAAGCTCAAAGGTCTCCGTTGCATTTTGGTCAGTAAACATGAGATGACCCAACGATTGTAGTTGGGAATTCTCAATAGAATTTGCAGCAATCGTTACATGACCATTAACATCTACGTCGAAGTCTTCTTGGTCGAAACTCGCAAGACCCTTTTGCTCGTCGGCATCAGTACCCAGATCTCTCCATCCACCTTGATCGTCTGCATCACCATTTTGGATGTTGTGTGATGGCTCTCCGAGTCCTGCACCGATATCCCTAATACCCGCTTGGTAGCATCTACCGTTAGTTGCAATAACCTTTGAAAATCTAGGATAAGCAGTAGCGTTATCGTAAGTGGTGAAAGATGTTCCATCCTTAGCTCCTTCAGTTGCCGTAGCAATCGGTGAAGTATTCGCATAAACCAGACGACCATACCTGTCAACTTGCAAGTTAACTGTGTTAACGGTCTGCTCACCAGTTGAAGCACTGATCAAAGGATTGACCAGAGGATCCATTGAGTTGAGGGTATTATACTTACCCACCACAACTGTGGTATCTGCTAGGTCAAGGAATGGATTATTAGTTTGAGCATTACCATATTGTACAATGATACGCCCACTACCACCAGTGATGGTGCGGTTTACTAGAGTGCCTTCTGCTTGGCGAGAGATGAAACCAAAACCTGTCATACCTGCCAGAGAGGTCAGGTCACTATCTAAAGGTTGTGCGTCACCAATATTATACTCAGAAAGAGTGGTAGGTGTTTCAGCATCCACAATACGACCACGGGAATCCACCGTGATACGGGTGTAGGTGCCAGTTGCTGCTAGGTCATTCTCATCATAGTGGGGAAGTGCCACCACATAATTCAATTCTGCAGTAATGGTCAGGTTTGAGGATCCATCAAACGTGCCAGCACCAGACATGTCACCACCTAGTGCAATCTGTCGTGCGTTTGCCAGTCGGGTTGCAGTAGCAGAGTTACCGACGAGAGAAGCAGTAATTGCACCTGCCTCAAAGTTACCGTCAGCATCTCGTTTAACAAGAGTGTTAGCAGTATTAGATTCCGTCTCAATCGGTCTCTCATATTTCAGAGAGTTCCATGCGGTGACACCATCACCGACTTTGATACGCGAAGTATCAATTTCAATGCCTAACTCACCTTGAGCGAGAATAGGGTTAACGTTTGCCCACTGCTGAGCACCGTCACGTCTTAATTGTATTCTATTTGCCATTGCTTAAAAGGATCCTAGCACAACAGTTAGTCTGTCTGACTTATTTATGTCACGAAAAAACCCCCTTTCGGGGGTAGGGGTCAAGTCTTTTCCAGGTCGTCGGGATCAATAGTCCCATCTGGACGCTCTTCGATTTCTTCTTCTTGTGGAGGTGGGCTGAGATACTCTAGAGTCTCAATAGCACCGAGAAGTTTGAGAGCAGTAGCTTCATTGCTCTTAATTTTGTCTGCCATCTCGCGGTTGTCTTTCAAAAGACCCTGATAGCGAGATTTGAATTGCTCAAGCAATTCCTCCTGAGAGGCAGTTTCCGTCACGTCAGCTGGCATTGTTGTCTCCTTGTAGTAATGATTTAAGTAGGTTTTTGATTTCACCGATATCTGATTTTAACCCAGATACCTCATCTTGTAAAGTGGTCATCTTCTCTTCCTTCTTGGATCGACGGTCATATGCCGCCATATAGTTATCATACTCTGACACATTGCAATTTATAACTGCATTAGAATCAGGGTCACGATACCAACCTTCCCTGCCCTCGACAGGGATTAGGTCTCCTTTGAAAGGTCTGATGTAATCAGATTCGCTTGACATATCCAAGAATAATTATTATAATAACCGTGTTAGGTTGCAAGGGCAATGGATCTGAGATCAGCTAAGAGTGGTACTCGTGCTTGATTTTTAGATCTCATAACAATCTTCACTTGGAAGGCGTTAAAGTTAAGTCCCCTTGCTTCATATGTATAATCCTTCCAAAGATATTCTTCTGTGGGGCTTGTATCATATGCTTCACCCAAGTTTTGATTGGAAGTGGGAAGACCCATTTGTGTCCAACCAATAGTACTAGGATCAGTCGCGTCACCAACCTTGAATGCCTTGTAGTAGATACGAAGCTCGGTAGCAGGGTGACGGGTGACTTGGAAATCAATCTTCAGTGAGCGTGCTTCTCTACCCAGACGTGCGAGACGTGTGATATAGACAGCAGCATTTTGATCACCAATTGGAAGAGTAGAAACATCTCGATCTCTATCAATTTGTGACTGCTGACCGTAAGTATCTGGTCCACCTGGCCACATATTCACGCGGTTAGATGTTGTAATCAGTGACACACGGTCAAGGTCAATGCAAGGAGAGAGGGTTGGTTTGTCAGTCTCAAGCATGACTGACATAGTAAGAGACTTGTTACCATCCAGTTTGTTTTGCTCATTAATCTTAGATGCTACCATCTGAGGAGCAGTAAACACGTTTTGCTCATTCAACACAACGTCCACATAAGTGCCATTGTTAATAAAGGAGTTTTGATCAACTATAGAAGATCCATCTCCGACAGATGTAGAAGTAGTGGTATTCAGTCTTGCTGATATACTTGTTTCTGCCATAACCATCGTAGACACCGTAGGTGTAACGACTTCAAACTGGACATTCTGAGAAGCATAAACGTTAGTGCCACCGCCACGAATACCATTAGTTGCAACACTATCAATGTGTAACATGTAGGTATCCAACCATGGGCAGGAGATTTGTGGGTGGACCCTATTGATTTCCGTCAGAGGAATACCATCAAGGTTGTAACATTCAACAATTGCACCAGAGGCGTGATCAACATCAGCAGTGGCATCCTGACCTCTACCAGAAGTAGCAACTGTAATTACCTGCCCGTTGCCAGAGATTGAAGCGTACTGAATAATCTCATCATCAATCTTAAGATAACCCTGATTAAGGTTACCAATTGGAGATCCACTGATAGTGGTGTGGAATTGAGATGCATCATTAACCTGAATTGAAGTTGATCCAGCAGTCAGGGTAGTGGTCAGTGTAGTAGGGGGCACTTCAGAGATAATGCCCTCAACCTCAACGTTGTTAGTACGTTGGTGCATACCATGGTTTCTATGATAAACCAACACTTCCTTGTCATCGCTAGGATAAGAAGGAGCAGCAGTTGGGTATGCATCGTAGGAGTCACCGCTGTAGGTGATGCTAGTGATCGTTGCAGATGTGCCACCTGCATCAGACAGAGTATCCGAAATATCGAATGCTCTAGTAATGTAGCTAAGTGTCAGAGTCTGACTGCCAGAATCATATGCAGTAACAATACCAGTTGCAGCAGAAGTAGATCCACTGACTTCAGCACCAACAGCAAAGGTGCCGTTGTAGATTGCGGACAGGACAATCGTGGCAACAGATTGAGAAGATGAAATGCCTTGGAATGTGTTGTTGTTGGCATCAAGGAAACCAGCAGACCAGATACCAGTAATATCTGAAATAGTAATAGTTTCAGGATCAGCCACAGAATCGAATTCAACAATAGTACCTTCTGCGGTAGAAGGTGTTTGGATGATTCGTGCTCCAACTGTAAAGCTATAGTTACTACCAACAGGAAGCGTGAGAGTTTGCTTGGGTTTCAGAGTCTGAATTGGATTTTCAATCAGTCTATGAATACCATTGTTACCCTTACCAAGCTCAGCGTTGTTAAAGATTGCTGTGCCCAACTGCTGAGTAAACTCAGCACGATACATGGTAAACTTCAAATCTTCATACTGGTCAGCAGTCCATGTAGAAGCGTTTTGTGACTTGAAGAGCACACCAGCATATGGTTGCTCAGAGATTGTCCTCGTGCCTGTCACATCAACGTCGCCCATTCTGGAGATCCAAACGTTATATTCGTTGGAGTCAGACAGAAGCACGAAGCAATATTCAATGTTTGACTTAATGTAAACAGGAGATCTGAATGTAAATCTTGTAGGAATACTTGCGTTTTCCGACAACTCAACAGTGCTAGGATCGATAGTATTATCAGAGAAAGGAATAATATCCTTAGTAGGATAACCATTCTCCATGGTTCTGACCTGAATTGAGATAGGAATATTAGCGTCCTTAGTCCTGAAGAATATATCAATACCTGTCAGGAATACACCGCCTTCCTCATCAACAATAAAGGATTGTGCAAGAGGGTCATACCAACCAATCTGACGACTCTCAGTCCTAGTTGTAATAATAGTCCTTTCATCGTTAACTGTATCGCGGACGATCTCAGCATTACGGACGGCAAGAATGTTTTCTCTAACAGTCTGCAAAGTGCCAGACGCAGAGTATGATGCGTCTGCAGAGGAATCCACATTTCCAGGAGTCCTATCATTCGTATCTGAAGTTGTGACTCTAACCGTCCTTGTGCCAGTTGCCCAACGTGGGTTGGAATCATTCTTAGGAGAAGGAATGAATAAAGTACCTTGAAGGTTACCAACGTTATCAGCAAGAAGACGACGGTCTCTCACAACAGCTCGAGCGCCAGAGGTCAATCCAAGAAGGACTTCACCCACGTTCATGTTACCGTAGAAGTTGGGGTTGACTGTCTCTGCCATTGCCTGGACATCAATATTCAGGAAGTTGGTTTGTGATGCATAAGACTCAGCAAGTCCAGTAGCACCAACACCATAAGGGTCAGTCTTATGTCCATCATTAGCAGGAGCAACTTTTAACCATACACCAGAGGTCTGACCCACCACAGTTTCACCAACAACGAAAGGTGTCTCGTTAGAGTTGGGATCTTGGGTAGAAGACTTAGTAAGCTCAATAATTTTAGGAGTCACATAACCGCTGACATTGACGCCATCGAAGAAGAAATACATCCTTGTGCGAGGCTTGAGACGGTCGATGTTGAAACCGATGTTTCTGGATCTAATCCAGGGGATTGCTGTTTGTGACAGGATGTGATCACCAAGAGACTTGCGATCAATCTTGGGAGTGACACGAGTCCTAATACCTTGCCTTGCTTGGTTGTTAACAACACGCCATGTCCTTCTTTCGTGGACAAACAGTGGTTGTCTTCCTTGACCGTGACCCAATCTACCGAGTCTACGACCACCAGAGGAGAAACTACCAGACCTGTTTCTAGTTTGAGAGGTTGATTGCATCGATTCACCAGTCCAGTTGGTCTGCCAACTACCCCATTGGAGAGGAGCAAAACCATTCTGATCAATCTGAAGGTCTCTAGCAACAGCAGAGAAGTCACCTTCAACGTTTTCAACACGGGCAGGCAGACGCTCGATATCAATCCAGTCGTCAGATGCAGGTGTTAGGTCAATACGACCGATGAAAGTAAACACGTTGAATGGGTTAACATTCTCAGTCCTAGATGCATAAGGTTGTGTAATAACTGCCAAATCCTCGTAAGGCAGCATCACCATATTTCCAATAGTCTTAATGACGTTGCTGGATGCACCCATGTTAATTTGCAGGGGCACGTTAGAAGTATAGTGCGAAGGACGGAGGTGACCCTCTTTAAAGTCCATAGAGCACTTATAGTCAACACTGAATACGTCACCCACAGTATGGTCGGTGAAGTCGTCTACAACGTAACCATTCTTCAGACGGTCAAAACCATTATCATCGTATGTCTTAGTGTTATCTGCTTGTACTTCCAGCAGGGACAGAGATGTGTAATACTCAACGTGAGCGAGTCTGGTCTCCAGATCCCCAATGTCCTTCATGGTATAACGTTTGATGATCTCAGGATATACCAGGACATCACGCTCAACGTCATACACATATGGACGCATCTCAATCGTTGCGAGAAGCATCGCATTATCAATCTTATCAGGATGAGGAAGATCCTCAGAGGACACACCCTTGACAATCTTAAGTTGGTTATCATGTGTCAAATACAACTTGTCTGCTCTAGGAAGATAGAAGCAGTAGTCACATCTAAATTCTGTGTTAACCTTTGGTATATCAAAGATGGTAGATCCACCAACACCACCAGAGGTGTCAAATTGCCTAGATCCAAAATCAAGTGACGCACAGTTTACATAATACGGTGCAGTTATGGTACCTGTGCCTGATGCTAATTCACCGATACCAGGACGGAAGTCAATCTGGTCACGGATATAGTTAATTGATCCATCCAGTTTATTCTTAGGGATCTCCTTATACATGATACCAGTGTAAGACTGAGCTGAGAAGTAGTCACCTGAAGACTCATGCAAGAAGTAGTCAAAGATCACAAGTATCTTACGAATTGGTGGGGAGAATCCAGGAAGACGAGTTAGTTTACAAACGTCATAGAAGTGTGCTTTCTGACCACCTTCCAATTCAAACTGAGTTGTGATAACTTTAGATCCTGTGGAAACAGATCCTTCAGAGTCATCAACAATTGCCTGCAGAGCATTGCCGTCATCATCAACACCATCAATGGTCTCACCAGGTATGAATGGAATTTCGTTAAGTGCAACGAAGTACAGTCTCAGTGTGCTATTGACAAACTGGATAACTCGACCACGAGCACCAGAGGTCTTACCGACAACAACTGATCCATTATCAAAGAAAGTAGATTCCGACAACACCATGTAGGGTGATTCAGCATCGTTATCATTCTCAGACTCATACACAGCATGAATCTTATAGACATCATTCAATGCAAATGAAACTTCCTCATCTTCAATACGGGTGCCATACAGATTACCATATGCCAAACCAAACTTAGTCTGGTCATTGTTAATTCTTGTGCGAGTCACCTTCAATGCACGCATCTTAGCGGCAGTTTTAATCTTTCTGGTGACGATATTCTTAGAGATAAGAGCAGTCAACTTAACAGTGTTGACGTTAGTCAAACCAGAGATGGTAATAGACTGTGCGTCAGCACCGAAAGTAACAGTCAGTGTGCCAAGGTCATTGAGGGCATCAATGTCAAGGTTAGATCCAACAGCGTATGAGGATCCAGACTCAGCAACAACCGTCAACACATAGTTTTCATCATCAAGAGATGCAAACTGCTCTGATTCAGGCAGAGACACAGTAACACCACCAGACACAACGGTCTTGTTAGCGAATGTCCTGTATACAAAGAATGATTCGTCGGAGATTGACTTCATCGATGTACGAGGTGCATCAATAGACAACTCACCATTCTGATAGTCTTTCTGGAAGATGAAAGGACGCATCCTTACCATCTCAGCATACTCACCGTCAGCGTTGCCACTACCTCTCTTAAGGGTGGCATCCAGGACAGCAGTTTGGTTGAGGTAGTCGAAGATTGCTGTGCCACCTGTAGCGATGTTGCCAGTGTTGGTAGCGATCTGCGCGGGGACAACTCTCTTAATTCTTAGAGTATTGTCACCATTTAGACCAGCTGCAGTTGTAGTAACAACATCACCAGGACGGAGATCCTGTGCAAATTTGGTCCTAAAACCAGTAGCAAGAGCACCAGTGCCACTTACAGTAACAGTAGAGGACTCAATAGATGCTGCATCATTTAGCAACCAGTTTGCAGCGAAATCTACAGCGTTGCTACTATTTCTACCAACACAACGGCGGACATCAGACAGGTTATAGGTATGTGCTGCTTCCAGTGTGCCAACAACACGACCATCTCTTTCAATAACTTCATTGTTAAGGAAACGACCAGAGACCTGCTCTAGACGGCAGGCACCAAGGCTTCCTGATTCAGCAACGAAACCACGAGAACCAGAGCTGCGACCTTGTAGCACATCACCAACATTAACAGTGTTAGCGCCAGCTGCCAAGTTAATAGCAGTAAACATCTGTGGGTCAAAGAACCACATGTCATACTGGTCTGCCTGATCGATCTGTACCTGGACAACACGAGCACGACCGATTTGGTTACCGACAATTGAGCTGGATGCCCCAGGAATCCAGTCATCATACAATTCGATAACTTGGTATGCATCAGTCACACCCTCACCAGTCAGGTTAGGCCAACCATATTGCTCGTAGACCTTAACAAAGTTACCTAGTCTAAAATGGATAATTCCATTTTCTACACAGGAGAAATCTCTAGGTTTGGGAGCGTCAATATACTGAGGTGTAAGGAATTCAGTCCTGTATCCTTTAACGTACGCTCTACCAGGAGAGATCTCATAGGTTAGGAGATCATCTGTAGGAGTATTGTTTTGCTGACTTGTCTGAGAAACAGTGTAGACCCCGTTATTAAAACCATCATCAAGACATTCTCTTGGTGTAATAATGGGAGTGTCGATAACATAGTCACCAGACTCTTCATATGTCCGACGTGCGATCGACTTCTCCATCTCTGAATACGCAGTATGATCAACAAACTGCTCAACTTTACTGTTGTTAATTCGTAGTAACTCAACGAAGTTTTTGTCAGTCGAATCATTGATTGCTTTCTTGACAAGAGTGGTCTTAATCTTAAATCTGTGACCGCCAGGTGCTGAGTAGTTTGAAGTGCCTGCAGCGTTGTCATTCAGTGACGGATCGTCTTCAGGGGTAACAATAGATTCACTAACTTCCAGACCAATTCTATAAGAGGGGTTATTGCTATATTGCTCAAGGATTAGGTTTGCTGATTGGACATCAACAAAGTGACCTCTAACAAAGTACACACCATTGTTAATGTATGCAGCAGATGCAATCGCAGTAGCGTCAACGGGCAGCAGCTGTCCAAATGGTGATCCGATTTCGATCAGTGTTGTGCCGAAAGTAATTTCGTTTTCAGCAAGTAACTGCTCGTTTGGTTGGAATTTTTTAGTGGCGGTGTCAGAAACTGTATCACCAGATTCGATATACTTAACGTATAGAGTGAGGTAACCACGCTCAGATTCTGAAGCAGGAATTGAATACAAGACCTTTGCTTTCACGCCAGTCGTGATGCCCTCAATAACCTGACCATGCAGTTGAGTCCTGTAGGTTTCGATATCGACACCCAGGAAGGATTGCTGCAGAATGATTGCCTGCACACTCAAGTCATAACCGACCTGACCGGGAATGACCATTGCACCTTCTTTAAAGAAGTGTTGTCCAATGGATTCAATCTGATTCTGGAGAATCGATTGCAGAGTCGTTAACTCACGCGCTTGGATAGGATACCCAGGGCGAAATAGCACTCGGTAGAAATTCTTGTCCTTATCGAAGTCGTCGAAATAAGGAGCAATATTTAGATTGGTATTCTGGGGCATCGTTTAGAACTCTACTACGATCTTAATGTCTTCGATTTGGTCACCAGCACGAGTAATCGCGCCTCTATTATCTATGTAAATAACCTGACCCGAATTTGGCTCAACCTCTGGTTTTGCATAACCGTTGGTAAAAGACATACCCAAGTCATACTCAGTGTTGTTAATAACACGAGTAGATGCACCTGATACAATTGGGAAGTTAATATCAGGGTCAGCAGATGCACCAGATGTTGCACCCACGACAGGGTTACCACCTTCAAACTCAATCAAACTACCAGTGAATTCAGGGAAGACACCATCGATTCTATTCTGGTAATACTTAAGCACTTTGGTTGTGCTATTCCATGAGATCACACGTCCACGAGCAGTCACTTGCTGACCACCAATTGTGCGAGACTGTGTGATAATTTCGTCAGTAGCAAAGTTACCCGTAAAGGTAGGAGCAAAGATAACTGACTTTGTGGCGGACAGAGTAAGATCTGCTGCCAATTCTGTTGTGCCGAATTTGTTGGGGTTGATCACCAAACCAATACGACGGTAGTCGTTATCAGTTGGGAAGTCACCACTACCCTCAGCATAGGTAAACTTGGTGTTAATCATGACGCGATATCCACCCATCTCTGTCCCTGGATCAGCACCATGACCGACAGTTGGAGGAATTATCACTTCAACGGTGCCGCCTGATCCTGCACCTGCACCGATACCGTTGACTTCATCGATGACGACTTTACCGAAGTTGTATCCTGATCCACCCGAAGTAACAGTAGCAGATACAATGCGACCCCCATCGACAACCAGAGAAACACGACCGCCAACACCATCGCCTTTGATAGGTACATTCTCGTAGGTGCCATTGTTATACCCTGCACCAGAGGATGAAATAATAACCGTATCAATCTCACCACCGATTGCATCAGACACCACAGCGGTGTCACTCAGCACAGGCATGTATTCGTTAGAGAAGAATTTCAATACGAGACCCACAGGGATCGTATACATATACTTCCAACGATAACCGTCAGCAGTGGTAATAATAGAAGTTGAAGTACCCGTAGGCTCAACAGTAGAAGGCTTACCGTTAGGATCACTAGGGGATGTCCCGTTATAGATGCACTTATAGACTTGATACGATGAGTTAACAACGTAAAAGTCTGCATCATAAAGTTTGGTAGCACCAGAAGACGCGGTTTTAGTTGCGCTGTAGTCATGACGATACATATCGTAAACATAACCCAAGCCACCAGTGGTTTGCTCAGGAGGAATCCAGTCAGTCCTACGAATAACTTGAATAGTATCATTCGCCAACACTCGCTTCATAGAGATCATGTCAGAGAAGTCATCACTAAACTCTTGGAAAGAGTCCACAGGAGCGGGCGCTGCATTCTCATTATCCCAAGGTTGGGGACGACCGATGAAAACATACAGACGATCACGACTACTTCCAGCTTCACTATCAGTCTGAGCAGGATCGGGACCTTGCAGAGACTTGATCAGTCGGCTAGCAGTAAAAATTCTAAATTGGTCGGTTAGTAGCGCCATTTGTTACCAATTATCCTATAGATTTATTTATGGGGTTAATACTCACCCTCATTTCTGAGGAAGTTGTTATACTCAACTGCGATGATTTTTGCTTGGGCACCAGAAGAGTATCCTTGCACTGTCTCACCAACAGTAAATTTGTAAGTTGGATCATTATCTTGAATCGACTTAACATCTAGATAGAATTGACCATCTTTAGGTCCAAGTCTTCTATTTGTAGTTGTTGCTGCAACGCCTGATGTCTGTCCAGTAACAGTCTCTTCACCACCCGCTGTTGGGATGTTAAACAGAGATGCACTAATGTATTCAATAATAATAGTTGCAGTAGAGATATGGGCATCACCATCTCCCAAAGCACCAGCAGACTGGATAGTAGCAACTAACTGGTTAGGACTGCCATCATAGATCTGATCACCAATCTGGAAGAGCGTGGTGTTGGTGCCACCTAATTCTTCCTCAATACCATATTTAGACGAGGCAATGCCCCCATCTAGATTAATCTGGTCTTCATAATCTGTGCCAGTATTCAGAAGGTCGGGAATACCATCTCCAAACTGCTGCACACCCTGAGCATCAACATACTCTTCATCATCATCCTCAAACTTAAAGTTTTGAATAACTGACAGAGGTGAAGTAAATGCAACAATTTCGCTGCCTTCTAACTCAACCAAAGTATGTGGTACGACACCAGTTGCAGTTGATCCAGAAGTACCTGCAAAGAATGCAATAATTTGAGACTTCTCGCTTGATCTGCCAGCATCAATAAATGCTAACTCATCAACTTGGAATGTCAGATATAATGCTCTTTCAGTTTCATCCCAATCATAAACGATAGCGACTCTGTTACTTGCATTTTCAACAACACGTCTAACTTTGTCAGTAACTTGGAAATCATAAAGCGTGTCTCCAGTATTGGGATCATTTTGGAGAGTATCAAGAATTATCTTTTGGTCAAATCTAAAGTTTGTGCCCCTATCGCATCCATCAAATGTTGTGGCAGTTTTACCTGTATATCTAACAATTTCTCTACCAAGAAGGAATTTACCAGATCCAGGAAAAGGTGCTGTGGACTCAACGTGAATAGTTTCATCACCAGTGGTCACGTCAGCCAGAATACCTGACAAATTGTAAACAACAGAGTTTAGAGACTGTCTGTTCCTTGCAGTCTTAATTAGGTTTGTATCTCTTGTAAAGATAACCTGAGGAGCAACTACATAACCATCACCACCTGCTAGGAGGTCAATAGTTGTAATAGTACCAAGATTAATAAATGCCGAAGCACTAGCACCAGATCCACCACCACCAATAATTTGAATTAGAGGAGGATCTTCAAAAAACTCACCAGAATTGGTAAGGGTAATTGCAGTAACTTTACCAAATGGATTGACACCAGCAACACCAGTTGCACCTTGTCCACCACCACCTGAGATGATGATATTGACATCTTCTTCGGTATAGTTTCTACCAAACTCTTCAATAGCAAGACCTGTAACTAGACCTGTAATAGGCACTAACTCAGATCCAGATCCACCACCACCTTTAACTTCTGCTTCAGCAGCAAAGTATTCATCACCAAACTGAGTCATTTGGATGAGGTCAATACCACCGTCTTGCTTCAGGAAGATCTTACCTTCAGCAGGCACACTTGCATTCTCATCAGTAATTTCCAGACGCATGGGATCATACCCTTCGCCTGGATCCAATACTTCTACAGCAGTGATCTCACCATTGTCACCTTCAATGACAGGTCTTAAAACCGCATCTCTGATAGGTGTGCCACAATTTCCGACACGGAGTCTAGGGGGATCAGCAGGATCATACCCACTACCTCCTGCAGTAACATAAACTTCTCTTACCCCGAATATACTATTAAATATGGGGACAATTGAAGCACCAGATCCAGGGACTGTTCTTGTCATTAGACGACCACGAGATTACCGACCATTCCAGGATGAACGGTGCATTGATAGACATATGTTGTGCCTGCTGCAAGAGTCATAGGCACAGTCCAATATTGGACACCCTCCTGTGATCCACTCACACCAGCGGTTACGGCAGATCCACCACTTGTTTGTCTCAGAGCAAATGGGTGAGCAGATGTTGTGGTGTTGTTAAATCTATATGTGAAACCACGATAGACATAGATGGTTGGGTTTCCAGTTCCAGTCCATCCGTTGTTGCTGAGGTCATATCCACCGCCTGATGTCCCAGAAATCTCAAAACCAACAGCAGCAGAAGCAACCGCTTCAACTTCACCACTTGCATTAGTAATGAAACTCTGATTCTCTGATAGAGTCTGACCACTAGCAAGATATAAATCTGCAGCAATCGAAACTGAGTTTGTAGATGCAGTGGTAGTAATACCATTTCCACCAGAAACTGCTAACGACTCAGTAGGGGAGTTGGAAGTAGTAGTGCCGCTATCACCAGTTACTGTGGCAAAAATGTTTTGATCTGTGTTTGGTGAATCATTGGTAATCGTCAGATTATCACCAGAAACAGCAGTGGAGATCCCAGTACCGCCAATAAGGTTAACAGTAGTAGTAGTGGAATTAGCCGTCTTGGATCCCGAATCAGATCCGATAGTAGAGAAGAGATTTTGGTCAACATCACCTAATGTCCCCGTCATGTCAATTGTTAACGTATCTCCAGCAATAGATGTGGAGATATTTGTGCCACCAGCCACAGTAAGCACATCAGTAGCAGCACTCGCTGTAGTAGACCCCGTATCAGCATTGATACCCTCAAATAAATTTTGTGTAGATCCTCCACCACCACCAGATGCGGTAGCATCATTGTCTGGATACCAATAACTATTGGTAGCAGACCACTTAAGGACCTGACCATCAGAAGGACCACCGCCGACTGTCATGTCAACATCGGTAAGCTCACCGATAGAAGATCCACTATCAATTAGTTGAACCCAAGCACCATCATGTGCAAAGTATCCATGACTTTGATCATGGACATGTGCAAACATACCATGATGATCTCCTGCAACAGGAAGATCTGCTGTTTGGGCAAAATGGTTTGTATACTTTAACTTACCGTCTGCGCCATCAATATATGTCAGAGCACTTCCAGTGCCACCTGCCCAAAACTTAATATCACCGCTACCATGAGGTTTGATGACTACATCACCATTATCAGTAGATCCAATCTCAAATCCACCAACGTCTAAACTTGAAGTTAACGTATCAAAATTTCCCTCAGCAAATTGAGATCCATCCCATTTCATTAATTGTCCTGCGGTAGGACTGCCAATATTCACCAGCAGGTTGGTGTCATTACCAAGAGCGGTATAGAGCTCGTCAATAACGCTATTCAGTTTGATAGCACCATCTCTGAGACTATCACCTGTCCCGTCGTTTGCTGACGATCCAATACTAAGATTTTGCTTTGCCATGGTTGGTAGATTTCTACAGTGTTATTTAGGTGCCATCGAAGGTTTGTGACGTAGAGTCAAGAGTGCTCTGCGTGCTATCGAATCTATTAGCGGTAGATCCGCTTCCACCACCAGATCCAGTAACAGTCAATACTGCTGCATTGGAATCAAGTGGTGAGTTTTCTGCTTGAGTCGATACTCCCAGAGGACCGATGATACGGCAACGGAATCTATATCCCGTCATGTATCCAAGAGTACTGAGTGTATATGAGTTTGTAGTTGCTCCTGTAATAGCAGCAAATGCGAAACCGCCATCTGTGGAGCGATACCACTGATAAGCAATAGGTCCATTTTCTGGACTGATCTCTGCTTGCACAGTAAACGTTGCCGTCTCTCCTGGATTTGCTGTAGCATTCTGAGGTTGGCTGTTAAACACCAGAATTGAAGGTGCTCCACCTCCATTACCGCCACCACTGGGTGGAGCGACAGGTGCTTGTAGTGTGAAGTTTGTATTAATTGTCTCTCTAGTAGAGCTTCCAATCATGTATGGAAACTCAGGGGCATCAATATTGTCTGGATCTACAGACAAGAAATATGCATAGGTGCCATTCTGGAATTCTGGAGTAATGCAAAATCTACCATTATGAAGGTCTAGGTCACCAGTTGCCTCAACATACTCCCAGTCCTGCACCAGAGCGCCTGCAGGGGGGTTTGCGATGGTGTTACCATAGTCAGGTCTACCTGCTGCCTCAACTGATAAAGTTGAGAAAGAAGACTTCATAATTTTGGGAGAAGTCAGATTGTCCCATGGTGATGTATAAGCATATGGACCATAGATTGGGAATCCATCAAATGCAATACCGATGATCTTAGAATGACCATCAGGATGTCTCAAGTTATCGCCGTTATATTGTGTAGTGCCATAATAATCATTGTATCCTGCCATCGAGGACCCATCTCGCCAACAATCCAAGAAGTGTGTATCATGATAATGATACTGACCACTTTGCTCAGGATGACCACCACACTCATCCTCACCAAAATCTACAGGAGATTGTGGGTAATGAGCATTCCAACTGAATCCTACTGGGGGGTTTCCACCAGTACCAGCAGAAGGACTAAACAAAGCAACGCCATTAGCGGCAATACCAATAGTACCTAGTGGAGTTGCGCTTCGACCATTTCTTTCATCATAATACTCATAAGTGCCGCTAGTTAGAGACTCTTGGTCTCTCATAATAAGGTCAATTCTATCGGATGTTGCTAACCAACACTCATCTTCGATGGAGGTAAAAGTAGTGCCCTTATAAAGGAATACCCTTTTAATACCATCACTGAAGGTAAACATAAGTCTGTCACCCACCTGAATCTCATTGTTAAACAATGAGTTATCATTAACAGAAATGACTATAGACCTAATGAATCCGTCTTGATTCCAAGCGTTAGTATCGAATGTGCGACTAATACCAAAGGACCCACCACGGTAAGTAAAAGCATGATCGAAATCTTGCTCCGTTACTGTGTTTGGGTTGTTGGCATTAGGAAACGTGCCAAACCCTACAGGAGAAGGAAGACCATCCGCCTCTACTGTAAGAATGTCAGTGGCATCGTTATAACTTGCAGTTGCCCCCATGGTTTTACTTTTATTTAGATGTCGTCGAAGATTTGAGTTGGAGTGAAGTTGCTAATCACAGTAGCACCAGTCTGGACCGTGAGGATAGCAGACAGTGAGTAAACAGGTGTAGCACCTGCAGCAGTAATTGCAACTCTGTATTCGTCACCATCGTCTGCCTGAGCGGCATCGTTGGTGTTGTATATTGACTGGTTAGCACCGATGATGTTACTCCAGGTCTGAGTGCCGTATTCCTTCTTCTGCCACTGGTAGTTGAGTTGCTGACTGTTGGAGACAGTAGCAGCAACCGTGAAGGATGCAGTCTGACCTTGGTTAACTGTTACGTTTACAGGATCCTGAGAAATCGTAATCGCGCCAGGATCGATTGTAGTGGTGCCACCACCTGCCTCGTCAGCGTTGTAGATATCTCTACCACCATTGACCGGCGTGCCCGAAGGATTAACAAAGTCGTCTGGGACAATGTTATCAATCTGGACTAATGGTTGCAGATAAGAAACACCAGGCGTCTTCACGTCAATGCGTGTGATACCCATGAGTGCCTTGATACGACCATCGAAACCAGAGGATGAAATCACGTCCACGTTGGGGCGTGAGGTGTAACCATCACCAGAGTTGGTGAGAATTGCAGTTTCCAACTGACCAGAGCGGATCTGGGCAAGTGCAGCAGCGTTACGACCCTTAACGGATCCTGTGTATTCAAAGGTGATCAGTGAGTTGGAAGATTCGATCAGAGCAACTTCACGAGCGAATTCTTCACCATCAATCTCAAGTTTGTCACCTGCTTCCACAGGTGGCACAACGGTTGCAGCGATCACGTCAGTGTCAGATCCAATGTAGGAGAATCCAACAAAGGTTGATCCTGCGCGAGGCACTTCAGCGAAGATGACTCTAGATCCGACGAGCTCGTATGCAACGCCAGGTTCCTGAATGATACCGTTGAGTGAAATAATGATGTTGTTTTCTGGGCGAATCACGTTGGAAGAAACACCCTCAGTCAGTGTCAGCGAGTAGAATAAACCTTCACGTCTGAGGTTGAAGGACGAGCGTAACGAGTCAAACTCGAAACTGATATCATCCATCTGGCGAAGTTTACCAACGTAGTAACCAACGAATTCAGATCCGATTTCGGGTGCTTCAGAGAAGTTAATCTTATCGGAGAATGCAACGTAGGAGTTGTTACCACCAGGAGGTTGCAGGATACCGTTGACGAAGATGAGCATGTGACCAGCAGGATCTGGGTAGTATGCTTCACCATTGCTGATCGTGAGATCAAACTGAGTCTGATCACCGTCGAAACCACGGAAGTAACGATCAACGCGACCCTCAAGCGTGCGTGCCTTAGAAATCACACCACCCCAACCATAGTCGGAGACGACGGTCATATTGTTAAGGAAGTCACCCTTGACATTTTCCAACCAGACGGTTGCTGTAATGCCTTGCTGGTCAATAGCAGCCACGCGCCCGTAAGAGTTATATGCAGTATCCGTGTATGCAACAACGTTGGCATAGATGCTTGGGAAGTTGGATCCCAAATCAAGTTTACCAATGTTATTAGTGCCCTGAATAACTTCAGAGATGTCAGCACCAATACCCACAGGAATCAGGTTACCAATAAACAAGCGATGGATGCCATAAATTGGATCAGAAGGATCTGCATTTACGCCGTTGATGTATTCTGTGACTGTTGCCCTGAAACCAGGATCCTTTAGTGTGGTGCCCTGCAGGAGGACAATCTCATCACCCACTCGGAATGTATCAGAAATGCCCGTATCAATAATCGCAGTGCCAAGCTCCAACTGATAGATGTTGGATCCATGTATATACTGGTTAAGTTGAATCTGCGTGCCAGAGAGACCCTCAATTTCAAGGATGTAGTCAGTGACGCTACCGTAGATGATATCGCCAGTATCCCATGCATCTCCAATGGTTTCAACGTCAATCGTAATACGACCACCGTCATTACCTGTGAGAGATCCAGACTTATTGAGGTATCCGTTAGCGTATGCCTCAACAGCAGAATTCTTATCAAACAACCAATCGCCTTGTGCGAATGCTCCTCTCTCGACGTTAATTAACATGCGAGAATCGAAGGAAGCAACATCAGCAGTTGTGCCGCTGTCATCACCAACCAGAGTATCACCCACGTTAACGACGCCTGCAACATTGATCAAGTTGGCGAAGTTTAGACCACTTGAATCAGTTTTACCAGTTTGTATGAGTTGACCATTGATTGCTGAGTTTCCATTGACTCTAATAATTTCACCATCGGTGAAGTTTTCATAAACACCCAGATTCTGACTTACATTATTCAATTCAAAACGAGTGTAGATTCTATTGATCTCTGCTTGGTTGAGTGAGATGCTACTAACTTCAGATGAAGATTCAGACGTGGTGCCGTAGATAACATCTGCAGGGTTGAATCCACCCTGAATAGGAGTCTGCGAAGGATCTGCGGGGAAGAGTGGAGTCTGTCTAGCAATGCCACTACGTCTGACGATAGCGAAGATCTGCTGACCAGTGTTGGTAGTGTCAACTTCAATTTTTCTAAATCTACCATCGTGCATGTAGTGAGCACCAACCTCAAACCACTGTGGAGTGGCAGTCATCACATACCAGTAAGATTGACCAGCAAATGCTGCGACTGAGGTCTCAGATGCTGGGATATACTGGAGGATATCGCCACGACGGAAGGAGTTTGTGCGGTTGATTCTAACTCTATACTCAGCGCGATCGAAACCAACAGGGACGATAGGAGTCAGGATAACCAGAGCAGGATCGGTGTTATAGTCATAACCCAATTCATACTTGGTGCTGATGTTAACTGCATCGCTACTTGGGACCCAAGTAACGCTACCTTCTGTTGGGAATTCAGATGTTTCTAATGAATACTCAATAGCGTTGAGTGAAGAGTCAATGATAAATTCAGATGCCTCACGGTTGTAATCTAAGCGACCATTGATACCTAACTGATAGGTATTGTAGGTTGCCCAACCAGGATCTTCAGTCAACTGATACAACACAGACTTGATATACTCACGCACGCGAGTATTTGCATAAATCAGGTGTATACGGGACACATCTTGGAATGCAATGAAGCTACCTTCACCATCAAACCAGGTTTGGACCAGTCCAAATGCACCTGCGTTACCGCCAGTGATCATGTCATATCTGACTGCCTTAAGGATGTCAGCACAGAAGTCCACGGTCGTGTTAGTGGTGCCGTAGTAAGTCACAGTCTCATCATATGCTCTCTGTGCGATAGCATCTTGGTTAAAGAGCAGCATATTAGCAATTACTCTGTCGGTATTAAAACCAGCACCAAGAGTATCTGACATGATGTCAAACAAAGTGTCAATTGCAGATTGTGGTCCTTCACATGTGCCTGCTTGATATTGTGTGTTTGTGTAGTTTGTAGATCTAGTTGTCCTAACGATGGTATTCAACTGATTCGTGTTGTTGATTGCTGCGTTTTCAATTGTCCCAATATAGATCTCAATGAGTGTATCAATAGCAGAAGCAACTTCAGCACAAGTCTGATTCCATTCAGAAGAAGCACTATCATATGTAAGACCAGTGTCTCTGACTACAATATCAGGAGTATATTTAATAGGCCAAATGCTAGGTAGACTGCTAGTGCGATTTGCAACGTTACCAGGATTGCTAATTGCATCTGTAACCAGTGCCATCAGAGTATCAATCTCGGTTGAAACATCATCTGATTCACTACCTGTATAGTCAGGATCAACCAGACGTGATCTGAAGTAAGACATATCACCTGTTGTGTATGCCCATGCTGCTGTAGGCTCTCCTTGTGGGACATCACCTGCTGTAGCACCAAAACCACCATCACCAGTGCCTGACCATTCACCAGCAGCTTCACCAAGACCAACGTTTAGACTAGGGGTTTCAGCAGATCCGACTTCGTTACCGTCAATCCAAAGTTTGACACGACCATTTCCAGAAGCGGCAGTGCCACCAACTCTGATCTCCCAAGTAATCTCATGCTCACCACCATCAAAGTAAGTTGATAGATTGGAGACTTGGACATCAAGCAGTGCGAGACCGTTATCTGAGGAAGTAGATGCACCACCCGCATAGGAGTTAGCACCATTACCAGCACGGAGACGGAGGTATGTGCCGCTGTCTCTGAAACCGATCCATGATCCACGACCACTTCCACCACCTTCCCAGAGCACGCCGTCAGTAGGTGTGCCAGCAGGAAGGGTAGTAACACATGAGCAGACTAAATCTTCATCATTCGTTTGACCTGTTGAAGATGCTGGTTGATTCTCGATTGCGATATTGCCATTAACAAATGTGCGAGTGATGAGGTTATTGTATGATCCAATATCGATACCAGTATCCGGTGAAGAATTGAGAAGAACCGTAGTAGGTTTGGGGACTGCATTGCTAAATGATTGTCCACCTTCTGCCTCAAGAGATCCACCATAATTTGCAACGTTACTAATAATCTGACCACGCATTGCACGCTTCACCAGTGTCTTTGCTTCACCTAAAATCCAATTTACCTCTGTTGCCAGAGATGTAACGTGTGCGAGAGATCCACTGTATGTTGTATAGAATTCAGATACCCAGTTGATCCAGTTATCTCCACCATACTTGAGGTTGAAGACCAGTGCTCTGAGGATATCAGTTACATCATGGACACAATCAATACTTCCAGCAGAAGTAATTGAATCTGGTGCAGACCCTATGAATGTGTGAGTGTATTGCTGACCAGCAGGAGATGCGCCAACGTTAACTGTAACCTGACCATCTTGCTTAATAACTGCACCAGCAACAGCACTCACGAATGTGTGTGTATACTGATTTGCAATTGCAGCAACACCCACATAGCAGGTGAATGTGTCAGAATCTACAACACTAACAATTAACCACTTATCAGCAGCAGGGTCTGTGGAAAGAGGATAGTTGTGGTTGCTACCATTATTATCCTGAGTGCAAGTAAATCTCAGAGATCCAGTGGCAAGCTTGATTCTGTTGCCAGTTGACAATCCATGAGCACCACTTGTATTGATGGTCACCAGACCTGAAACTGCATCATACGACGCAGAGCTGACGTTTTGAGTAGTCGTGCCAACTGCAGTAATTCCAACTGTTGTGCCGTATGCTGGATCACCCTTGTGTGGGTAGGAATGCTCACTACCGTTAGCATCCTGAGAGCAAGTGAAGATCAAACTATCGGTAGCAATAGACATTCTATTACCAACGTTGAAGGAATGGTTGGGGATAGTAAAGACCATATCGCCCGAAGATGCTGTATATGTGGCACCTGTTGGAGCAAACTGCTCTCCACCATCACTCCATCCATAGCGAATTGCACCAGTAACTGCAGATACAAACTGGTGAGTGTATATTCCAGCAGACTGTATAGCATTAACAGATGTACCACCTGCCCAGTTGTGTGTGGTTATGTCGGATGAGATACCAACGTTAACTGTAATTGTGGTAGCAGATGTACCAATAACAGCAATGCCTTGGTCGTATGCTCTGTCACGCTTAGCTTTGATACCATTTGGATCTCCTTCTACAAATATATGAGTTGTTGTATTCGTTGGAGTTGTTCCCTGAAGGATATTAACCTCAAATGTATTTGAAGTTACGTTATCAATCTTGATCCACTCTCCACTAACAGGATCTGTTGTACGTGGATATGTGTGCTCAGTTTGATAACTATCTTCATCACACTTGAATACTAATGAGTCATCGTCAAACTTAACAAAGTCTCCATTCTGGAATCCATGAGCACTATCAGTAGTAATCTTAAGAAGACCAGTTGATGAATCGTATGATGTACCTGTTGTTGCAGAAGCAGTATCAATTGTATTTCTAGGATAAGACTTAACAGTAGTATTACCATCACCATTGTAATCACATGTGAAGGATAACTTACTATCACCAATCTTAATTCTTGAGTTGGACTTAGTGATAGCACCTGTTGCAGCAGAAACGAATGTATGTGTGCTAATGACGTTACCTTCACCAACATTAACATCAAATGTTGTAGCAGTTGCATTAGAGATAGTTAACCACTTACCTCTTGCAGGATCAGTGGCACGCGGGTATGTTCCTTGGTTTCCACTTGGAATATTAGCGTTAGCAATACCAACGTTAACTGTAATTGTTGTAGCAGTTGGGTTGGTTACTGCTAAGTTTGCTCCAGATGCAGGGTCGGTTGCTCTTGGATATGAGTGGTTGGTTGCATTATTATCAGCATCACAAGTGAAAGTTACACCATTGTTAGCAATAGTAACTGTATTTGAAGTTGTAAGACTGTGTGCTCCAATTGTTAATACTAGATCACCAGTTGCAGGAGTATATGTTGTACCTGTAACTGCAGTGTAATTACCACCTAAGTTATCAAGGATACCATTTGGAGCTCCTTCTACAAATGCATGATCACCCATAGGAGCATCACAACTGAATACTAATGAATCATCAGCAATCTTGATTACTTGTCCATTTTCAAATGCTCCTCCAGTAGCAGTATGAGTAAATGTCAATATACCACTGACAGGATCGTATGCAACATCAGTAGGAGTATATGTTGTTGGAGCAGGAATGCTATGAGTACCAACTGTTAATACCAATTCACCTGTTGTAGGTGTGTATGTTGCATCAGTTACGTCATGATTAACAGTAGGTGTTGGACCTATATTAACTGAGATTGTATCTACATCAGCATCTACAATTACAATACGTTTTTCATAAGCAGGGTCGGTATTGCGTGGATATGAATGGTTAGATCCATAACTATCCATGCTGCAAGTGAAGATAAGACCATCTGCTGCAATACTGATATGCTCACCAATATTCAATCCATGATTGGGAATTGTAAGAGTCAATACACCAGCGGCAGCAGCATAAGTTGCATTGGTTGGAGTAAACTCCTTCCACCACATTGCACTAGATCCACCGTTGATACTTAGTGAAGGATACTGTGTGGTGCCTGCCTTAACTGCTTGCTCAGCAATCCAACGAATGTTTGCATCAATAGCATCAGCACAATCAGCAAAGACTTGCTCTCTGGAGTTTGCTTCGAACGAGGAAAGATCAACATTACCAGGATCATTTCCAGGAATGTAATCTCTACCAAAACCATTTCTCATGGTTACGGTTGCCATGTCTCTGACAAGTTTCATGACAGTGACAGTTGCTTCCCAATCGTCTTCAATATGCTTCAGTGAGTTATCCTCTGTTTCAACATAGAGACTTGCTGCATCCCATGTCCTCTCATTACAGTTGTAGTTGAGGTCATGGGTAAGAGCATTAAGGACATCCTTAACGTCATCACTACAGTTAACAGGACCACCATTGATCTTGAATAGGGCATACTTGGACATATCATTCATTGTCTCGACTGCTTCATGTGCAATCAGATCAATATTTGCCTTGATAGCATTGGTAGCATCCTTATAACGATTCCAGTTGGAAACGCTATCCTGAGGATATCCTTCATCATCGATAGTGATGGTATCATCTCTAAATGCACCACGAGCAGTAAACAGGGGTGTGTGATAATCTTCTTGTGTCCATGCTGGGATGCCAAAGTCTGCAGCAACTTCTCCAGGAGAAAGGAGTAAGTTGTTACCTGCTTTCTGTGTGAGATACTTAGCGTGCTCAAATGCATCAAGCATTGGATTCAACTCATGCTCAACATGGAGGATGTTGTCTTGATTATCCAAATACTGATCAATAAGTAATTCCACGTTGTATGTGCCACCAGTGCAAAGGTCAGCAATTACAGCAGGGAGAATGAATTGCTTAATATCTCTCTCACAGGTTGGACGACCACCACCAGGAATGATGTGGAATTGTGTGAGAGTGCCGTTAAAATCAATCTCATACTTATCGAGAATATATCCAGCAACTTCTTCTGCGATATAGTCGCGGTTTTTCCAGATCAAGACACCAGTGTCTCTGAAGATATCAGGATTAGGTGCCAAGACTTCTAGTACTTCACGACCCAAAGTATCAAACTCATCCTGGATGGATTGGGATGCAGGAGAAGAGAAGTTATTAGGAATTCTCAATCTCTGAGTATATACACCCTTCAGATCTATGTCAGTTGTAGTAATTGCATACTTACAAAGGACAAATGCCTGATCCCATGCATACAGAGTTTGCAGAATCTCGTTACTAACATGCTTCAGTTTGCCTGATGCCTCAAGGTAAGTACGAGCGGTATAAAGAGAGTTGTAGTTACCACCGTCTCTCAAGTCCTTGACCAGAGCGCCGATGATGTAGTCTTTAGTATCCCTGACACAGTTGTTGGTACCTTGGTATGTGCCTTCGGCCACGTTGTTGCCAGGGACGACAAAATCAGGGAATGCTGCTTCCATTCTTCCGACTGCCTCTTCAGCAATCCATGCAGCGTTGAGGTCGATAATATCAGCACAGTTTCTGTGATCTGATCTACCTAGGTCAACGTTTTCAATGATCGCAAAGTTTTGATCGTAGTTAAGTTCCTTGACAGCAGCAGAAGAAATACGCTGACCAGTGTAGATAGCATATGTTTCCTGATTATCTATGACGAATGGTTGCTCACCATCAAGACCAAACTCAACATACTGGTTAGAGTAGTCGATCTGAGTAGGAGGCACAAATCCAGTATTGAAGTCGGACTGTCCATTCTTAACAACCACGTTGTCCATGTAACCAGTAAACTGACTAGCACCGTTGAAGTCAGCACCGATGTAGATGGCAGCATAACCATAATCATTAGTGTCGGCATAGTTACCACCAACCTGCACGCCATCAACATAGAGTTGCAAGACGCTAGCAGTCCTGACAACTGCAACGTGATGCCAGTTGTTAGCAACCAGCGTGCCACCAGTCAGCAGTTGAGATGTGCCATTGTAAACTGTGATTGCACCGTTAGTCTGAAGAGTAATTCTCAAACCAGAGGAAACAGACAGACGACGGAAGTCAAACAGATGTTGTGTGGTGCTTAGATTATCTGCTCTAACCCAACCTTGGACGGTAAAGTCTGCAGTGTTGCCGAAGGAGAAGTCGTAACTATCTCTAGTAACCAGATATCCAGTAGCTGGGAATTTGATAGATTTTTCACCACTGAGTCTCTTGTATTTCTGAATAACACTTAGAGAAACACCGTTTTGGTTAGCAGTGGTGGAGTTGGTAACATACTCACCATCTTGGAAGGATCCTGTGATAGCATCGGCAAAGATCCACTTCAGACCAGAGTTAGATCCGATTGCTTCAAATGTTGCACCGCTGGTAACACCAGTAATGGTGTCGCCAACAATAAACAAACCACCAGAGCGATCCTTATATGCAATCTTCGTTGTGCGGATATTTTCGCCAGCAACGAATGTGCCGTCAGTGATGCTCGCGAGAGCGTTAATATTATTAAGATTTTGTGCTGTAATCGCAGTCGTAGAGATGTCTACGAGCGTAGCGATATATGCCTGGACATTAGCACAATTCTGGATTGTTTCATTTCGGCCTGAATCGTAATTGGGGTCGAAATACTTGGCAGTTGTGCCACCGCCAGTGAAGATTGCATTATCCAGTGCCTTGACAAATGTGTGTACATATCCACCACCACTACTGACTGCACCAGCAGCAGCAACAACGAAATCGTGGACATACTGATGATCATCAGGAGATGCACCAACATTAATAGTAATGGTAGTTGCAGTAGTACCATGGATAAACAGACGCTTGCCAGATGCAGGGTCAGTAGATCTAGGATATAAGTGAGTACTGCCATTAGCATCCATATCACATGTTAATGTCAAGGAATCGTTGGCAATGGTCACATAGTCATTCAACTGAAGAGAGTGTGCTCCGATAGTCAATTCCATGTCACCCGTTGCTGGATCGTATAAAGCATCAGTTGGGGTGTATTGGACTAGAGGAGTTGATCCAATGTCAACTGTGATTGTAGTAGCAGTCTTAGCACTAATAGCAAGAGCCGTGTTGAATGCAGGATCTCCAGCACGAGGATAGGCGTGGAGAGTTTCATCGTTATCGGCAGCACAAGTAAACGTCAGAGAGTGTGGACGGATCGTAACAGTATCCGAAGTTGTCAGTGTGTGATTGCCAATGGTAATAACCATTAGACCATTTGCAGGTGTGTAGACTGCATCAGACACATCAAATTCTTCCAGATCTGCCTCACCACCGCTGTAAGATCCTTGATATGTGGTAGGATCCTTCAGCATCAAACCTGGTGATAAGGTTCTGGTATTGACTTGATGATATAGAAGGTTGTTGATTGCTTGGAATGACAAGTGCATTGCCTTATCGATAGCAGTCAAAGATTCTGCATACTCACCGATTAGACCGTTAGTAATAGGTGCTCCAACAGCATCGAAATACTTCTTAGTGAATTCGATGATGTTATAGTTACCACCCTGAGAAATGTCTTCTGCCAAAGCATCGATCATTAGACCGATGTCACGACGACACTTGATTTGACCAGGAGAATAAGATCCAAAGGACTCACTGGGGAGGTCAACCAGCGTGCCATTCAGCAGAGTTTCATCAACCACATCATAGAGAGTGGTAATTGATGCTTGGACATCGCTGCAGTTGTCAGTGCCATTGTTGGACTGGTTAGCACCGTTAGTGCCGTACGGATCGTTAGGTGATGGGTCAGCAGTAATACCGTTACCATCGTAACCACTATGATCAATCTCACTATAAGGGGTATAGGTAATACCTGCATTAGGTCTACCAACAGACTGACCAACATGGACTGTAATTGTGGTTGCAGTTACTCCATCAATATTAAGAGCAGTATTATATGCTGGGTCAGTAGATCTAGGATATGTGTGAGTAGTGCCATTAGAATCCATCAAACAAGTGAATGTCAATGAATTAGGAGCAATTCTAATTGCAGTTCCTTCTGATAAGGAGTGACTACCAATCGTTAGTTCAATTGCACCAGTACCTGTATTATAAATTGCATTCGTAACATTATGATTTACGATAGGTGCTGCACCAACATCTAAAGTGATTGTTGTTGCTGTTACAGCAGTAATGTTAACAGCTGTTTGATATGCAGGATCAGTTACTCTAGGATAAGTCTTATCAGAAGA
>PVBE010010799.1_pt1 | contig 32188 bp, 25 predicted proteins | sample 1631181 | NCBI WGS metagenome assembly PVBE01 (sample SAMN08397723, study PRJNA350692) | Marine metagenome, whole genome shotgun sequencing project. | isolation source: water | place: Pacific Ocean | collected 2012-04
ATTATTCAAACAATCTATCAGAAACACACCTTGTTTCAGAAGTGCTAAACCTTTCTAATAAAACAAACGTCCAACTACAATTCAGCAGATATTTAAATGTTGAGCAACCCGCTTACGACCACGCTTCAATAGGAGTAAGCGCCGGCAATGGCACGTGGTCAACCATTTGGTCAAACACATCTGGGGTTGAGGATAATCAATGGCAAACGGACGTATACGACATATCATCAATTGCAGACAACCAATCCAATGTACAAATTCGATGGACAATGGGCACAACCGATAGCAGCTGGACTTATTCTGGTTGGAACATAGATGATGTGCAAATTCTGTCTTCTGGTGGCACGGGAACAATTGGCGATGTTAACTGTGATGGAAATATAACTGTTACTGACATATTGTCAATTGTTTCAGAGTGGGGCCAATGCCCAACACACTGTGCACAAGATGTTGTACCCGATGGCACAGTCGATGTCCTTGATCTGCTCCATGTCATAGGAAACTGGTAATCTGCTCCATATTGACAATGGTATGAGGCGTGACACAATTACAGTAACAATGGTTCGCTAGAATACCTCCGTGAACGCATGACCAAGCTAGGCGAAACGCTAGAGACCAATCAAAATAAGACCACGCTGCGTTTTGCAATATGCGAGGTGTGGTCACTTGCGTGGCCAACCATTCTTACAATGACAAGTTTTACCGTGATGCAGTTCACAGACCGCCTAATGGTTGGACAAATAGGCAAGGTCGAAATAGCAGCGCAAGGAAATGCTGGCACATGGGCTTTCGCAGCAATTGCAACAATTATGGGCATCGTCACAGTTGTCAATACATTTGTAAGCCAACACCTTGGTGCAGAAAACCCAAAAGGGGGTTCCAAATATCCATGGAACGCTGGTTGGATGGCTCTTGTTTGTTGGGCAATATTTATTGTGCCTTGCATCTTTTTTGTCCCATATGTTTTCCAGACAATTAATCCCGACCCAGGTGACGCAAAACTTGTTTCACTTGAATCAATGTATGCAACGTACATGTTTATTGGGAGCGTGTTTTTATTAGTAGGCCGCGGGTTTACACAGTATTTTCTTGGTATGCATATGCCAAAAATAATTACTGTTTCAACAATTGTTGCAAACATTGTTAATGTTGTCGCAAACTACATTTTAATTTTTGGCGAAAACGGCGTTGATGGTTTTTTGCCCGGCATTCCGGGCTCCCCCGCGCTTGGACTGAAGGGCGCAGCTATCGCGACGGTTATTGGAATGTTTATGGAAACCATAATTCCATTTGCACTTTTTATTGGTCCAAAATTCAATACCAAATACGCAACACGGGCCGGTTGGCGTCCTTGCTTTGCAACGATAAAATCAATTTTTAAAATTGGTTGGCCCGGTTCAATTCAATGGGGAAACGAAATAGTTTGCTGGGCCCTTTTTATGACAGTATTTGTAGGACACTATGGCACAAACGACATGGCGGCAGGCTGGATTGCACTTGCGTTTTTACAACTCAGCTTTATGCCAGCCGTTGGAATAAATGTAGCCATTAATTCAATTGTTGGCAAATACATTGGTGCGCAACAACCAGACATTGCGGTCTCAAGAGCGCGGGTCGGCGTCGCTTTGGCGACGGTCTATATGACTTTTTGTGCAACAATATTTGTTATTTTTCGTGTTGAGTTTATGGAAATATTTATTAATAGCGACCAATACTCCCAAGAAGATAAGGCTGAAATTGTCCGCCTTGGCTCAAACATGCTTATTGTGGTGGCGGTATTTCAAACAGTTGATGCGCTTGGAATTGTGTATACGGGAGCACTTCGCGGCGCTGGTGATACGGTTTTTCCTGGAATTGCAACAGCAATTTATAGTTGGGTGTTTATAGTGGGCGGGGGTTGGATTGCTGTTGAATATTTTCCACAACTCGGCTCCATTGGTCCTTGGATTGCCGCTTCTGTTTACATCATTCTGATTGGTTTAACAATGGCCGTACGGTTTGAATGCGGTAAATGGCGCTCAATCGACCTTTTGGGTCAAATCACAAAAATAGAGGTCGGTAGGGCGGCACCATTAACCATAGGGCCACCCGCACTTGAAGCAGACGCAGCAATCGGAGACCTAGTCGATCCGCCCGAGTAAATATTCATGGGTTTTGCAATATGGTGCGAGATTTAGTACAATTTCCAATTACATTATTTAAATTTGAGACGGAGTAGAACAAAGTGAATCAACAAAACGGATTAGAAACAGTCATTGGTGGCGGCAACCCAGAGCAAGCCGACGGCCATTATCAACAGGCAATCGCTTTCGAAGCTGAGGGCAAGAGGTATGAGGCTGTAGAAAAACTCCAAGATGCGGTTTCATGTGGCTCCAACCCAGATCATATGTTTCGCCTCGCCTATTTGTTAGACCTAGTTGGAGAAGAGCAAGAAGCAATTCGCGTGTATGAAGAGTTGACAACAAAAGATCAGCCCCACATTAACGCACTGTTAAATCTCTCTGTGATTTATGAAGACCGGGGCAATTTGAATGCAGCCGAAAAGTGCTTACGCCAAATACTAGACACAGACCCCTCACACAAGCGCGCGCGTCTTTATATTATTGATGTTAAGTCATCTACAGACATGTATTACGATGAAGAAATAGCTCGTGATGCAGCAAAAACAGCTGCAATGATGAACACTCCCGTAACCGATTTTGAACTTTCAGTTCGTGCAAGAAACTGTTTGAAGAAAATGGAAATTCGCACACTTGGAGACCTGTTGAAGGTTTCCGAGAATGAGCTTTTGAGTTATAAAAACTTTGGCGAAACATCGCTTGTTGAAATCAAACACATGCTAACAGCAAGGGGTCTTCGTCTTGGCCAAGGGGCAGAGGGGGCTCAGGTAAGTCGCGTACATCAAGATAGATACGAAGACCTGCTTAATTATGCACCAGAGCAAATTCTCAAACAGCCGGTTTCTACACTAAACCTTTCTGTTCGAGCACGAAAAGCACTGCAGAGGCTAAATATTCAAACGCTAGGCGATCTTGCAATCCGCACCGAAGCAGAACTAATGGGAATTAAAAACTTTGGCTCTACAAGTTTGGTCGAAATTAACTCTGGTCTTAAGGCGCACGGTCTTGAACTCCGTAACCTTGGCGACTAAACCAACGGCAGGGGACAATCAAGCAAATCGCCGATTGCTCGAATGGTTTCCGCCTCGGCAACAGTTATCCTTTCGTCGTGCGTAACACAAACGAGGCACGCTTGAAGCAAAACTTCTTTCTCGGTAAATTTTAATAAAGAAAGTTTTTGAAGTGAATTTTCTAAAACATCGGGGGTACAACCAGAAACACTTGGAAATTTTTCTTTGGGAAATCCAAGTTTTTTCATTGATTTATCAAAAGCAAAAGACGCTTGTTCTTGAGAATCAGAACCGCAGTACGCAAGAGAGCCAAGAACTACGACAGCGCTTGGCAATTCTGACCGCAACAATTTTTTTTGTGCGTGTTTTTTAACACCTACAAGATGGCTTTGAACAACAGCAACAAGCACCCACTCAGACAAGCGCACAACCCCATCGCTTTTTACTAACGCAAACACAGTTTTAACAAACTGGGCTCTTTGTGCATCGCTTAACTGATTAAATGCTGGCGCCGCAACATCAATCAAGGGTAATCGTGCGCGTTCGTTTAAAGAAGAAGACAAACAAAACAGTATCCGCAATTCCGCCAACTCTTCAACCGAAAGATTTTGTGCTAGGATTTTTTGTTGCTCATTATCGTCTTGATCAGCAATGAGCGAGAACACCACCAACCGAGAAGACCAGGGGTCTCTTGCTGCATCTAATACACGGGAGTCAATTTCAGAAAGCGCACCTCTAGCCTTGAGCACATAATCACTCTGTATGGTTCCTGCGCCGTCAATAGATTCCTTGACTGCGGTTGACGAAAAACTCGAAACCACACCAGGTTTTGTCGACACAACCTCTACTTCAGGAATAAGCGAAACATCAATACCCTCAACCCTTGCAATTCGTTCTGTGATTGGTGGGTGGCTTGCGAACACCGCCTTCATTGCTTGGGAAAAGAACATGTGGTTGCACTGGCTTGCGTCAGCGGGCGTTCCAGACAGGGTAGTAATACCACCAATTTTTCGAAGTGCACCACCAATTCCACTTGGGTTTCTTGTGTACCTCACCGCAGAAGCGTCTGCTAAAAATTCACGCTGTCTCGACGCCGCTGCTTGTATGAGGCGACCAAAAAAAGTACCCACACACCCACAAATGGCGAGAAATAAACCAAAAACAATAATTGCCAATCCAATTCCGGCACCTCCGGCACCCTCTTTGGACCGAGACCGCGAAGAAGTTCGAAGTATTGCAGGGCCAATATATCGAACCAGCACCCACCCGGTAATACCCAGTGCCATAATTCCAAAAATAACACCAATAAGACGAATATTTATTCTCATATCACCGTGAGATATGTGGCTAAACTCATGCGCAACGACTCCCTGAAGTTCATCGCGATTTAATTTTTCAATACACCCACGAGTTACACCAATAACCGCACTGTTGGGTTCCCACCCAGCAGCAAAAGCGTTAATAGAGTCATCTTCCATTATATAAACGGGGGGCACCGGCATACCACTGGCAATCGCCATCTCTTCAACAATGTTTTGTACACGTCTTTCAGTCCGAGACATACCACCTTGTTGTAGTTGGGTGCCACCCATCATCTCTGCAACAACACTTCCACCACCCCGCAGTTGGTTCAGTTTTACAAGCGTTGAAATTCCAACAATAAGTAAACAAACAACAATGGTGATAATAACCGGTTCTGGTTGCCACTCTAAGGCGAATCCAATCGGAATTGCAACAATTCCAACAATACAAAACACAGCAAGAACAAAAAGAAACACAATAAACCTTGTGCGCCTTTGGGCACGGTCTTGATGCTCGTAAAAATTCATACAATCACTGGGTTAAAAACTGACCTTAGGCACGTCTCTTGCCGCCTCGTCATCAAGTTCCCAACTTTGTGCAAACTTGAACCCAAACATCATCGCAACAATGTTTGACGGAAACATCTCTCGCTTGTTGTTATACCCAAGAACTGTGTCGTTGTACGCCTGTCTCGAAAAAGCCACACGGTTTTCGGTTGAAGTGAGTTCTTCTTGCACCTGTAACATGTTCGTATTTGCCTTGAGGTCTGGATACGCTTCCATGACAACCATAAGTTTTCCAAGCGCCCCCGTGAGCGCACTATCGGCTCCAGCCACACCCTGAATAGCATTTGTGGCGGTTGGATCCTTTGCAGCTGCCCCAGCAGCCGCCACCGCTTGATTTCTTGCTTGAATAACAGCCTCAAGCGTTTCACTTTCATGTTTCATATAACCTTTGGCGGTTTCAACAAGGTTTGGTATTAGGTCGTAACGCCTTTTGAGTTGCACATCAATTTGGGCATATGCGTTTTTAACGCGATTTCTAAGGCCAACTAGCCCATTAAAAATCCCAATAACAAAAACCGCAACGACTAAAACAAACCCAATAACAACAATGAGCGTGATCCCAACAAAAGAAAGCATGTAGTATTTCATAAAGAAACCTCCTTGTGGGCAATGTACCACCGATACACTATAAGAATAGATGACAAGTAAAAAAATCCAAACCAATCCATGTTCTAGACGAGATTTTGTTCTTTCCTCAGGAGCCATTGTCGCATTATGTTTAATTTCTTGCGACAAACCGGTTAAAAAACCCGCCCAAATCAAACCAATACTACCGGATTACATTCGTGTTCGGATTGGAAAACAACTAAACAAAGTGCAGATTGGCGAACATGTTTATTCGAGCAAATCTGTTGGGGACAACCCAAAAATAGTAGAAATAAAACCAAACACAAAAGTAAAAGTCTTAGGAAAAACCACAATGATTTCTGGTGTAATCGCATTGCACACAACAAACAATAAAGAGAAAACAATTGATGTGGTGGCACATGTTCCAATCGAACAATATTTGCCAGGTGTCTTGGCTGGAGAATTGTTTGCGCACTGGCACTTTGATACCTTTGCCGCCCAAGCGATTGCGGCCCGAAGTTATGCGGCAACCCAGCATTTTGCACGAAGAAGAACATCACATTACGACGTGACTGATGGTCCCTCTTCCCAAATGTTTCTAGGAAATGTAACGCTCGATGTGGCGCATAGGGCGGTACAGGAAACAAAAGGCGCTGTCCTCACGTGGAACAACCGTGTTGTTCCGGCATATTACAGTGCTTGTTGCGGGGGCCTTGCGGCGACAGCAACAGACGCAATCAGTGGGGCGAAACAACACAATATCCCCCCTCTTTGTGGGCATAGGGGAAAAGATTTTTGTACCACTCTTGATATTCACAAGTGGACAGTTAAGCGTTCAGCACGAGTATTGCGTAAACGACTAAACGCCTGTGCAAATACGTTAAAAATTCCCGAACTCTCAACCATTCGAACAATTGAGTCCATTAAACCATCCGCACTTAATCAACATGGTCGACCAACAAAAATAATTGTTGTTGGTCGACGAGGTGAAACCAACACTATCCCCGCTAGAGAATTCATTCGTGCCATGAACGCTCCAATACCATCGCTACCAAAAATAACAGACCAAGCGTGGTCGTCTTTTTTAGCAGCACAAAAAGTTGGGGCATCTCTTCAGATTAATGGTTTTGGAATGGGGCACGGGGTTGGGCTATGTCAACACGGCGCTCAGGTACTCGCTGGACGAGGTGAATCTTGGGAAAACATTCTTTCTTGGTATTATCCAGACGCTTCAATACGCCTATAAAAAGGCGGCGACCAATGGCCGCCACCTGTGCTAAACGCCCCACACTACGTGGGGTTTGGTTGTTCTACATAGAATTATTCATCAAGCAGGGCGTATGGTCCTGAATCTTCAAACGCACTGTTCTTTTTGGCGCTTTGTGTAAACGGGCTCTCAAAGAGATTCTCAGAAGCATCGAACCGTGCGCGTGTTTCATAATCAGACCCTGTGCCAGTTTCAGTCAACGCAAGGATGGTGCTTTCTTGAACCGTCCTAATTTCTGCAAGTCTTGCTCGGACTTGATCTAAGTTTCCTGCAGAACCAAAACGGTCGAAACCAGATAACGTTTCTTGCTGTTGTTCTACCATTACAATGATGTGGTCATTGCGTTCTATCGCATCAATTTCTCGATCAAGTTGCCAAAGTTGAGTTCGATATGTTTCGTGCTCATGCTCAATTTTTTCAAGAATTGATACCAACCGAACTTTTTGCTCTTTCATGAGTTCCATTTGCCTATGGTCTGAAGAAAGGCGGTCTTCATAATTCCCCTTGACCGTTTGTATTCTTCTGCCCTCTGTATATGCGCCATCAAGGTCATATCGAACACCATTAAACCAAATAGGCTTGGCGTTGTTTTGAACAGTCATTGTTTCCGCATTTTCTACAAGATCACTTAACACACTTAAATCATCAGCGGTTAATTCAATGACCCGAACAGCAATGCGCTCATCCCGAACAAATTGTTCTAATTGTTGATTGAGCCGAGCAATTTCGCCCCTCACTTCGGCAATTCTTTTTGGGTATTGACTAGCGAGATCGTCAAGTTGCCTTCGAAGAGCAATTGGATCATCGACTAAATTTTCAACAACAGAATTTGCTTCTTGACGAAGCTGATCGATGCATGCCATAACTCGTTGTGGACCCACAAGAAGTGTGATTCCACCTACAGCAAGACCCCCAATAATTCCCCAACGAACAATAAAACGTGATGTGGCGCCCATGGCAACCTCCTTTTTTACAAATAGGCACAGAAACACTCTGTGACTTCAGTGTTCTTAGAGATTTAGCTCAACACATTTCATTACTCCAATAAAACACAGCAGGGTGACCTTTGTTTTGAAATCAGAAAGTCATCACGCTTTCTCCTTTGAAGCTTGTAAAAACGTTCAAAAGTGGCTTTGGGTCTGAATCATTGGTTGGTTTGCGTGGCAGTCTCTCTGTCCCATGTAAAATCTACACATGTGTTTTCCTAATAAAGAAATGTGCCCATGAACGCCCTTACAACGACATTTGTACGCCGACTACGCGAGCGAGATGAGGCGGCTTGGTTTGAGTTGTGGCAAGATTTTGGGCCCGCCATCCGATTTCAACTCCAAAAATGGGGCCATGGTCGTGTTGGGTTTGAAACAATTCAAGACCTTACTCAAGAAACACTGGCCGAACTTTCAAAATGTATTGATCGGTATGATCCAAATCGCGGTGCTCGTTTTAGCACATGGCTACTTTCTATCGCCAAACACCTTCTTGGCGATGAAATGGATCGACGAAACGCCAAAAAAAGGGGAAGTGGAGTAAAACCACTCTCGCTTGATGAGCGTATTGATTCAAAGAGCGTAGCATCAAATGTAGATGAAATTTTTGAACAGAGAATATTTGGTGCAAAAATTTGTGCCGCAATCCGAAGAACTGAAACAGAAGTCGACTTTCTTCATTTCCAAGTCTGGCGCATGCGGGCGCTTGACAATAAAACAGGAAAGGAAATATCGGCACAATTAGGTATAAGCGAACCAACGGCGAGTAGGCACGTGGCAAAAACACGAAAACATCTAAGACAAACCATCATGCACGTTGTCATGCAATACAGTTTTACGTCCGACGAAGAGGGAGAGCCATCAGCCGCAGGCATGGTTGGAAGTGATTCAGAGTTTGATGCAGCTGTAAGTGAAGCATACCACCAACACCAACTGTTTCTCGAACAAGAAAGCAAAAGGAACAGATAGTGGGAACGGCTTTATTCACATGCTTCGGAACAGTCGTTGGTTTTATTGGAGCAATTTTGTTTATTGCTTATGTTGTTGTTCCACTCATAGGGCACGCATTCACATTTGTTGGACGGCTAACTCGATTTGTGTTTCAAGAAACAAGAGATATAATATTAATTCCAGTAGCACTTTTTGTAGCCGTTATAAAACTGTTACGTGCCCTGCTATGTGTGGTTCTTGCACGCTGGGACATTGTTCACCTTGAACTGGGGTTTGCAAAGCGCCGATTTGCTGAAGCGTATACTCGGACGGTTGCGGTATTTATCGACAACCCGATTGGGTTAATAGGAATTAAAACAACCTCGCCGCCACCAACAATTCGAGCCAACCCTACAGACACGCCACAAAACACATTTGACGGATACTCGATAGTCGGATCTTTGCCCGCGGGGGGGAGTGGCGCAAAAATATATATTGCAAAATCAACAACCTCTCCCCAAATGGTTGTTATTAAAAGCTTTGCCATTGCCACCGGCTCAAAACTGCCGCAAATAATCAGAGAGTCCCGCGCGATGGAGTCGGCAAAAAAACTCGGTCTTGTTGTCGAACACCACCTCGACCACGACAGGTTTTGGTATGCCACTCCCCACATTGCGGGCGATCACCTTGGGGTTGTAACAAATAGGTTGCACAACAAAGCGGACAAACTTTCTGAAAAACAGCTACAAACACTGCTTTCCTATCAATTAAACCTCTTACACATATTGCAGGAATATCACGATGCGGGCCTGTGGCATAAAGACGTAAAACCGGACAACATTATTATTCACGACGGCTCCGCGCATCTTGTTGACCTTGGTTTAGTAACACCACTTGCTTCAGCAATGACCCTTACAACACACGGTACCGAATATTTTCGAGACCCTGAACTTGTGCGGCAAGCAATGCGTGGAGTAAAAGTGCATCAAGTAGATGGTTCAAAGTTTGATGTGTTTGGTGCAGGAGCAGTTTTATACTTCATGCTTGAAAACACATTTCCAGCACACGGGTGCTTGAGCGATTTTAACAAAGAAAGTCCAGAATGCGTTCGCTGGATTGTCCGTCGAGCCATGGCTGATTACGACAAACGGTACAACTCTATTAAAGAAATGCTACAAGATGTAGAAACGGTTTTGTTGTCAAAATCTGTTTACGGCGTACGCCCAGCCGATCTTCCATCTATGGGTGGCGACTCCCCAAAAAGCAGTGTGCGGCGACTACCAGCCAAGTCAACACCATCAACAGGCGGCGGACCCTTCAAGCCACAACAATACAAAACAAAACCACTTGGTCTTATTGCCCTGTTGGTCGTAGTAGCAGTTGGTGCCGTGTTTGTTGTTAATAAAGGAAACCCCACACAAAAAACATCCACGAAACAAATCGAACAAACGCAAATACCACAAGGAAAAGTGTTAGTTGTGAATGAACTTTCTACATCTTCAGATAACAATATCCGCAAAGAAGCCTCGAATAAAGTAGCTGAGCTTGGGGTGGCTGGTTGGGAATTGTTTTTTGACGCAAATAAAGAAGCGAGCGTGCGCAGCTGGTTACCAACAGACCCAATATCCACACCTGTCCCACTCATCAAATTAGAATCGGAAAACATAGCTGGCCTTCTTCTTATTCAAGAAGGAGACCCCGGTATTCCAACGATTCATTTTGTAAACGAGAACGGCGCACAAGCAATCCCGTAAAATACACAAATGGAATTTCAAGCCATTGCACTTATTTCGGTGGCGGTTTTTGTCATGGCTACCCTTTACTCGACTGTTGGTCACGGCGGCGGTTCTGGTTATCTGGCAATACTTGCACTAGCTGCAATTGCGCCAGAACAAATGCGACCAACGGCACTATTACTCAATGTTGCCGTTTCTTCAATCGCAACATGGAAGTTTGTTGCAACAGGAACCTTTAGGAAAGACCTATTTGTTCCGCTTGTTTGCGCGAGCATACCCGCATCATTTATTGGTGGTTATATTGAAATTCCAACCCAAATATACAAACCGGCTGTCGGCGTTGTTTTGTTGTACGCAGCAATCCGACTGTTTGTCCCAGTTAAAGGGGGTGAACAAACAAAAAAACCAATTCTGTTTATAGCGTTACTCGCGGGAGCGACTATTGGTTTTGCCAGTGGAATAATAGGCGTTGGTGGGGGGATTTTCTTAAGCCCATTTATTCTTCTTCTTGGATGGACAACAGCAAAACAAACAGCCGCGATCAGCGCACCGTTTATATTAGTGAACTCCATATCTAGTCTTGGTGGAATTGCTGTAGACAACGTTGGAATCCCAGCCAACTTAACTTTTGTTGCGCCGCTTGCCGCCTCAGTTATTATTGGGGGTTTTGTTGGAGCGTCGTTTGGCAGTAAAAAACTTGGACACCAAGGACTCCGGATTACACTTGGAGCAGTGTTGTGTATTGCGTCTGTAAAGATGTTATTGACGATGTCGAGTACCCCAAACGAACAACCGTCGAATGCGATAAAATACACACAATGAATGTCAAAGCAAGCAATCTTCGCGCCGCAATGAAACAAGGGGTGGTAATGTGCCCCGGAGCGTGGAATGGGCTTGTTGGGGCAGCGGTTGCGAACACTGGGTTTCAGGCTTGTTACATTAGTGGCGGAGCAACTGCGAACGCTTCTGGATATCCGGATATTGGCCTGATTACATTGACCGAAATGTGTCGCACGATCAAAGAAGTGTCACACGCAAGCAAACTGCCGGTCATAGTTGACGCCGACACTGGGTATGGTGAAATAGATTGCCTTGCAAGAACCATTGTTGAGTACGAACGAAATGGCGCAGCCGGAATGCACATTGAAGATCAAGAGTTCCCCAAACGGTGTGGTCATCTTGATGGAAAAACACTGATTTCACAATTGGCGATGGAGCAAAAAATAAAAACCGCTTCAGAAAACAAAGTCTCAGAAGACTTTGTATTGATTGCCCGAACAGACGCACGCGGTGTTGACGGGCTTGATGCTGCTATTACTCGTGGTAATGCATATCGTGACGCCGGTGCCGACATGGTTTTTCCAGAAGGTTTGCGAAACGAAGAAGAGTTTGCCGAGTTTTCAGAAAACTGTCCCGGCTTACTACTTGCTAACATGACGGAGTTTGGCAAAACTCCACACATAACAGCAAAACAGTTTGGTGGAATGGGGTACAACCTTGTGATTTACCCCGTGACATTCCAACGTGTTGCAATGGGTGCGATTACTCGAGGGCTTCAACAACTTCACGCCCAAGGCACCGCAAAGGGATTTGAAGATCAAATGCAAACAAGACAAGAACTGTACGATTTGCTTGGATATGTTCCGGGCGAGACGTGGGGTTTTAACAACCAAATAAACTGAAAAACCTTAAACACAGCCATAGATTTCAGATTCTGATAGAATGGGGGTTTCAATGAATGTCGAGTTCTCGGGGCTAAAACCAGAAAGAAATCATGACACAAACAGAAAAAAAAACACCTAAACAATCAGATCAACGGGGGCTTGCGGGTCAGATTATTGGTGACACGTCGGTCTGTTCCGTGAATCAGACACAACTTATTTATCGGGGTTATGAAATCGCAGATCTCGCGGAAAACGCAACGTTTGAAGAAGTTGCACACCTGCTTTTGATTGGGCACAAGCCATCTTCTGACGAACTTTCATCATTCAAGGCAGAACTCGCATCTATGCGGCCTATTCCAAACAGCGTAATAGATGCCATTACTCACATTGCCCACAACTCGCCAGAAGCACACCCAATGGCAGTGCTCCGCACTTCGGTTTCACTTTTGTCGCACCTTTGTCCACTGTGTGAGGACAACAGCGCAGAGGCAGATTTGCAAAAATCAATGCATCTCCTAGCAAAAATCCCAACATGTATCGGCGCACATCAAATGGCCCTTGACGGAAAAACACCCGTTGACCCAGACCCAAACCTTGGTCACGCCGCAAACCTTCTTTGGTGCATGAGTGGTGAGGTACCACATGAATCAGAGGCAAAAGTAATGGACGTTTCACTTGTTCTTTACGCGGAACATGACTTTAATGCTTCGACATTTACTAGCCGTGTTATCGCTTCAACAAACGCCGATATGCACTCGTGTGTTTGTGGCGGCATTGGCGCCCTCAAGGGCAATCTCCATGGTGGTGCCAACGAGGCAGCGATGGAAATGCTTCAAGAAATAATGACTGCGATTGAGGGCGGTTCAACTGCAGAAGAATTTATGCAACATGCGTTTGAAACCAAGAAAAAACTCATGGGCTTTGGTCACCGCGTTTATAAGAACGGCGATCATCGTGCTGGAATTCTTCGCAACTGGGGTCTTAAATATGCAGAATCAGCAAACCCAGCAGCTAAAAAATGGTTTGACCTCGGCGACGAAGTGCAAGCAATCATGCTTCGTGACAAAACCATTCACCCTAACGTTGATTTTCCTTGCGGAATGACATACTTCGCAATGGGAATTCCCGTTTCACAATATACACCCATCTTTGTGGCATCAAGAATTACTGGTTGGTGCGCACACATAATGGAGCAACACCAAAACAATCGAATTATTCGTCCTCTTGCAAGATATATTGGCCAAGATCTTAGAAACTGGAACGATTAAATGTCAGTACAAAAAATAGCCGTTATTGGCGGAGGAACAATGGGAAGTGGCATTGCGCTAACAGCCGCAATAAATGATTTGCAAGCCGTTGTAGTTGATATCAGCGATGACCAGCTGAGTCGTGCTGCAACATATCACAAAAAACAACTTGCTCGAGCAGTTGCCAAGGAACGGATGACTCAAGAAGAAGCAGACACAGCGCTTCAAAATCTCTCGTACGTAACAAACATGAAAGATGCTTCAGACGCAGACTGGGCGGTGGAGGCGGCAACCGAAAACATAGATGTCAAGAAAGCAATTTTTAAACAAATGTTTGAGACGTTTGGAAAAGAAACAGTTTTAGCCACAAACACGTCTTCAATTTCGATTACCGATTTAGCTTCCTCTGTTCCAGAAGCAACAAATCGAGTGATTGGCATGCATTTCTTTAATCCAGTACCCGTGATGAAACTTGTAGAAGTAATCAAGGGCAGGGAAACGAGTGACGAAACTACAGCAGCAACACTCACCCTTTCACAGCGTATGGGAAAAACTCCTGTGCCAGCAAACGATTTCGCAGGCTTTGTTTCAAATCGAGTGTTGATGCCAATGATTAACGAAGCGTTTCATGCTTGGACAGACGGAGTTGCTGAACCTGAAGACATTGACTCCATTATGAAACTCGGCTGTGCGTTCCCAATGGGACCACTTCGCCTGGCGGACTATATCGGCTTAGATGTTTGTCGCGACATTATGATGGTAATGTACAACGGACTCGACAAAAATCCAAAATACCTGCCAAACAAAAAACTCGTTGAACTTGTCGAACAAGGACATTTGGGCGATAAGTCTGGTCAAGGTGTCTACGGCTACAACAAAGGATAAGCAAATGAAACAGCCGGAACACCCGTTCTTTCGTTGGCCGGGAAGTTTGCTTTGGCTACTTCCACTACTAGCTTCATTGTTGTTGTTTTGGAGAGTCGATGCCATAGGCTCTGTTTGGTGGTATATCATTGTTCCTGTTTTTGTAGCAATGACGCTGATCGATTTGTTTACAACAATTTGGTTTGGGATTTTGACGCTGGTTATTTTGTTTATCTACTGCTCTATTGGTTCGTCTGGCGCACCAATTAGTTTCGCTATTTGGGAGCCAACATCTTGGGTAAATTTGCGAGAGATGCGCGGGCTTGAAATGACGGAGTTCGAGTGGTTTCACTGGTGGCCATTTAAGTGGCTCATTGCAATACTTTGTTTGAATATGGCTATTGTCACCATACGAAAAATCAAACGCAACATTTTGACCATTGGGGTATGGACGGTTCACGGCGGTGTCATCGTGATGTTGCTTGGTTGCATTGTGTATTTTTCACAAAAAATTGAAGGCGATGTGCTTGTTTCTCGAAGAGTTGTTGAAATCAAAGTTCCGGGCGGCGAACCAGTTTCAATGGTTGCTACACCCGCAAACTCAGTAACTATTGGGGACACGTCTTACACGATTACCGACATCAACCCATCTTGGGAACTTATGTCTGGAGACGACGCGGGAACAGCTGCTTACGCTGTAACCATATCGGTGCAGGGTCCCAAGCGGTCCTTTATGCGTCAGCTTATTGCTGGATATCCAGAATATACAGAAGATATCATGCAAAGCGATGACCCCAACCAACCGATGGCTCGAGCCAAAAACGTTGTTGGTACAGCACTTGTTGACGAAACGCTTGAAATATCTTTGCAATATGACTCAAAAGACACATTCTTTGTAACTCAAAGCGGCGCTATTTACCTTCGCGAATTATCCGAGAGTGGAGATCCCCTGACACCCTGGGTTGAACGTCCTATCGAAAATCTCCCGCGCTTCAACGACTATATTGCTGGTTACGACGATGTTTGGTCAATTGGAGAAGCAGCCCCAAAATTGCACCCACTCTCAATCAAAATAGAACCATCAACAAACGATCCTGTTGACTCAACCTTTATTGTGAACAGTTATCTTCGATATGCATATATGAACCCACGAATCGCAACTGGTGGCGAAGATTTGTTCCCAGTCGCGTGGGCGACTCTCCGCAAGGGGGACGAGGCGGTACAAACAGTACAACTCTATGCATTTGACCCTTCGTCAAGTACAGCAGACACATCATTGATGACTTTTCGGTGGCTAGGCAGCGAGTCAGAGCTAAAGGGTCTTGAAAATTCATTGTTGCCAACAATTCAAGCAACCACAATGGATGCCAAGCACACCATTAGCATAGTACCTAACCAAGAATTTCAACAAATAGGCGAATCTGATTATGAGTACAAAATAAAATCAATTCAAAACAACCTTAATATTGGTGGAAAAGTTGTTTCACTTGCAATTGTTGAACTGCGCCTTGGCGACAAAACGTGGGAACGTTGGGTGTTTGATAACCCATCAATGAACAGAGACGTCATTGAGGGCGCGCAACACGAAAATGCGTCTGCAAAATTCATTGACGACAACATCAAAATGGTTTATTCGTCAGGCGCAGCACCAATAACGATTGTTGGCGGTCTTAATAACAACGAGTACAGACTCTTAACAACAATTAATGGAGACACACCAACCTCCACACCAATTATCATTGGTGACCCGATTCCGCTCACCGAGGAAGTGACACTCACGGTCGATAGGGCTGAGCCATATACATACGAAGACACAAGGCCAATGGTTGTTCCACCTCTCCAGCGTGACCCAAGTGCGAGCAACATGTATTCAATGGTTCAGGTTGTTATTCCATCGAAAGGGGGAACCGTTTCGACATGGCTTCCATACCACCACTACGCATTTACATCCACCAAAGAACAGGTTCGAAGATTTCAACACAAACCAACAGTACTTAGGTTACCAAGCGGAAAAATTGTTGAAATGTTATTCTCTAGGCAGCGCGCAGAACTTCCGGCACCCGTTGCACTTAAAGAGTTTGAGGTAGATTCACATATTGGTGGTTTTACAGGATCAACATCAAGTATTTTGAACTGGAGAAGTATCATCACATTTTTGGACGGCAACGACTCAACGTTAGCAGTGAGTGTGAATGATCCCAAACAATATGGCGATTATTGGTTTTTCCAATCACAGTGGGATCCACCAGACAACTCTTCGCAAGGACTCAACTACACGGTGCTTGGCATAGGAAATAGACATGGTGTGTTTACAATGTTGCTCGGTTGCTGTTTGACGGTCGCTGGAATGATTTGGGCGTTTTATGTGAAACCTATGATAAAAAGAAAACGTCAACAAACAATCTATACGGAGGTTACGAAATGAAATTCATAACAGCGCTGATTATAGTATTGTTTTCGTGCCCCTCTTTTGCATCAGAAACACACTCTTTTGAAAATCGGGTTGACATGACTCCGTGGAGCGACAATGTTGCCGTTTTTACAAACGGTAGAGTGAAGTCGTTCGAAACATTTGCTCGTTCGTTTATGCCACACATTATGGGCTCACGTAAGTTTGAAGGCCAAAGCCCAACGTTTACATACTTCGACATGTTGATTCGACCTGAACGGTATATGGGCGAAGCGATTATCTATGTAAAACACAAAGGTCTTCGCGCTGCAATCGTAGGCGAAATCCAAACAGACGACCCTTTGGCAAAAGAACGTGCCGACACATTTATGAAAACAGGTTTGGTTTCTCGTGAATTGTTGCGACGACCAGAAATCACATCGCTTCTTGGAAGACTTCGCCAGGATGTTCGAAGGTTTGCCACACCAATAGAAACAATTGACAATGCAATCGGGGCTAGCGACCCAAGAAACCTTTGGGCTGTTCTTAAAATAGTCCCGCCAGCAAGTGGCTCTTTTGATGAACGGTGGACAACTTTAGACAGTGTCTCAAATCCGGAAATAGCTGAGTCGTGGGGAGTTATGGTTGAAGCGTGGAAGGGTGGTGATGCAAAGGTTGTTAACACTGAATTAATAAAACTTGCACAACTACTCCCAGCACTTGGTGCAGGCAGCGCCATTTATCCAGAGGCCAGCAAATTAAAACTTGAGAGTTTGTATTTTCGTATGGGCAACCTTACAAGCATTTGGCTTGTTTATTTGGCAAGCACCATTCTTCTTCTCATGGCGTTTGTGTATCGGTTCAGGAGAGTTGGTCAAATAGGCCTCGCATTTTTTGCGCTAGCCGTACTGCTTAATACTGTAGCGGTAGTATGGCGATGGTACGTTTCTGGAAGATTCCCCAATGCAAACATGTTTGAAGCAATTACAACAGCGGCGTGGATGGGTGCCGTGTTTGGCATTTTGATGGAAATAGTGCTTCGAAAATCGTCCATGAAATATGTGTTTTCTTTAGGGGCTGCAATTTCAGCAATTGTTGCATTGCTTGCTGTTCGACTTTATCCCCTTGAATTAAATCCACACATTTCAAATAAAATGCCAGTGTTGCATGACATCTGGCTTTATATTCACGTGAACTTTATTATCTTTAGTTATTGTTTGATTTTTGTTGCCGCGGTTTCATCTACGATTTATCTTCTACGCCGGCTACTTCAAAAAACCCGTGGACAAAACGGTAAAGACGATTACGCCCGAGCCGGCGGTGTTGCCTCGCTAGTAGAAGTAAGGCCAGGAAACAAGCCCACCCTTTCAAATAACATAGGGTCTGTGCTTGATGGCGCAACGATGATTCTTGTTGAGCTATCTTTTATTTTGCTTTGGGCGGGTATCGTTATGGGCGCAATTTGGGCGGACCACTCTTGGGGACGACCTTGGGGGTGGGATCCAAAAGAAACATTTGCACTCAATACATTTATTGTTTTCATTATCCTTATTCACACGCGAATCAAAGTAAAAGACAAGGGGCTGTGGACTGCTTGTATTGCAATCATCGGTTGTGCCGTGATGCTCTTTAATTGGATTATCATTAATTTTACAATCTCGGGCTTGCACTCTTACGCGTAAACCAACGGGTTATTACACCGACATGAATCCGATTGTTATTCAAACCGAAAACCTACCACAAGTTTGCAGCGACTGGCTTGCGGAACGGTGCGAACTCCATATTTGCCCAGTTGACTCGTTACGATTTAATGAATTATTATCACAAGCTCACGGATTAGCGATTCGTACTTACACAGAGGTAAACGAAGAGATGCTCAATAAAGCATCTTGTTTGAAAGTAGTAGGTAGGGCGGGGGCAGGTGTTGACAATATAAACTTAGATATATGTAAAGAAAAAAATATCATTGTTGTGAACACCCCAGAAGCGAACAGCGATTCAGTTGTTGAGTTTGTGCTAACAACAATGCTTTCTGGACTTCGGAACCTCAACAAAATTACCGGCTCGTTGAACCAGAAAGAATGGAATGCTGTTCGAGACGCATCTTTGACAGCAAGAGAGTTTACGGAAACCACCCTTGGTATTATTGGCTACGGAAGAATTGGAAGCCGACTTGGAAGGGCGGCACGGCTATTGGGTTTTAACGTGTTGTATCACGATTTAGTGGATATAAATAACACACATGGGTGTGAACAGGTTGGTATAGAAGAACTTCTTTTCCAGAGCAATGTAGTTTCTATTCATGTAGATGGTCGCAAAGACAATAAACATCTGTGTGACATAAACGTGTTTCGTCAGATGAAAAAAGACGCCCTGTTTATTAACACGGCACGCGGCTTTGTTGTTGATGCGTATGCGTTAACTGACTATTTGACACACAGCCCAGACGCAAGGGCAGTTCTTGACGTACATGATCCAGAGCCAATTTCTCAAGAATACCCACTGTTACACCTTCCAAATGTCACGCTCTACCCTCATATTGCCTGCAAGACTAACACCGCTTCAATAAACATGGGCTGGGTTGTAAAAGACATTCACGCAGTACTGTGTGGCAAAAACCCATTGTTTGAGGTTAAAGCGTAAGCACAAACAACCAAAACAACACATTAAACCAAAACAACGGCATGAGTGCTCCAGTAAATCCGATGACTCGTTTCCACGCTATCCCAAGGCCCTGTGTCCAAACTCGTAGTTTCCACCATAAAACCAAACTGGCGGCAAGTCCAAAAATCAATATTAGTTCGGGCAGGATCCACTTCCAAACCAAAGGTGATCCTTGGCGTACCCTTGCTGCAAAAAGCAGACCCAGTTGATCAATACAAACACCAATTGAAGCAACAAGGCCAAACATAAACAAGAGCCAAGAGGAACAGCGAAACGGCTTCGATAAAGATAAAACGAGTGTGCCACCACATTCAGAACACATGTCAGACTTTGGTTGTTTGAGGTGAAACCCGCAATATGGGCAGGGACCATCGTATTGTTTAAGAAACGCAAGCGTGACTACTTCAAGTTCTGTTTGTTTCATGAGGCTATTGTATGATTCCCACATGGCAACAACAATTTCAAAGATACATGCAAGACAAATTCTTGACTCAAGAGGCAATCCAACTATAGAGTGCGATATTCACCTCAAAAATGGCGCTTTTGGGAGGGCTGCAGTCCCAAGTGGTGCCAGTACAGGTGAACACGAGGCGGTTGAACTTAGAGATGGCGGAGAGCTTTGGTGTGGAAAGGGCGTCAACACCGCCGTACACAACATCAATGGCGCAATTGCTTCTGTAGTTGTTGGTATGGATGCCCAAGACCAAGAATCCATAGACAACACAATGATTACCCTTGATGGCACCGACAACAAAGGCAACTTGGGGGCAAACGCACTCCTTGGTGTTTCAATGGCAACGGCACACGCGGCGGCAAACTCTCTTGGCGTTCCGCTTTATAAATATTTGAATGCTGCCTCAAACGTGCTTCCGGTGCCGATGTTTAACATTCTTAATGGTGGGAAACACGCAGACAACACCGTAGACTTCCAAGAATTTATGATTCAACCTATCGGCTTCGACACCTTTGGCGAAGGCCTCCGCGCCGCAGTTGAAATTTATCACACATTAAAAAACGTGTTGCACGAACGAAACATGTCAACCGCGGTTGGGGACGAGGGTGGTTTTGCGCCCAACCTTTCAGACAACGAAGAAGCGCTTAGAGTAATTGAAGAAGCAGTTGACAAATCCGGGTACTCTTGGGGCGAGCAAATTTACGTTGCACTTGATCCTGCAACAAGTGAACTTGTTTCCGAAGCAAGAAAACTAGGCAAGGATGGGTATTGTTTCTTTAGCAGCGAGCCCAATAAAGTTATTTCGTCCGACGAGATGATCGACATTTGGGCAGATTGGTGTGCCCGTTATCCGATTCGTTCTATTGAAGATGGTCTAGGTGAAGACGATTGGGCGGGTTGGAAAAAACTTACAAAACGTCTGGGTGACACTATTCAATTGGTTGGAGACGATCTGTTTGTAACCAACCCAAAGTTTCTTAGCCGCGGGATTGCCGAAGGTTGTGCCAATTCAATTTTGGTCAAAGTGAACCAAATAGGAACACTAACGGAAACATTTGCTGCTGTGAATATGGCACAAGAAAACGATTACACGGCAGTTCTTAGCCACCGAAGCGGCGAAACCGAAGATACTACGATTGCAGATATTTCAGTCTCGACAAATTGCGGACAGATAAAAACCGGCGCACCATGCAGAAGCGACCGAACAGCGAAGTACAATCAACTCATTCGTATCGCCGAACAACTTGGTGACAACGCACAGTATGGTATTTAAATGAAACAACAGTCGCTATCCAAAATGATTGGGTGGCGATTGGCGCAACTGCCGTTTATATTGTTTGCGGTGTACACCGTTACATTTTTATTAGCGTGGCAAATACCCGGGAACCCACTTGAAAAAGATGGTCGTCGCCCACCGCAAGAAGTGATGGAACAAATGCAAGCGCAGTACAATCTTGACGATCCAATTTCTTTTTATGGCGACTATGTTTGGAAGGCGTCTGGATTGGCTTGGGTTTCTGGAGAGAGAAGTGGACCAGTATTTAATCTTGGACCAAGTTTGCGACACGAAAACTGGACCGTTAATGATATTTTGATAACCCAACTGCCTGTTTCGATGACCATTGGGTTGTGCGCGATTTTGCTCGCACTTTTTGTTGGATTGTCTGCGGGAGTATTGAGCGCCGTTAGGCCTCGATCTTGGATTGATGCAGCATCGTTTATGATTTCGATAATCGGAATTAGTTTGCCATCGTTTGTTATTGGGGTTGTGCTGCTAATAGTCTTCGCAGTGTGGCTGCAATGGTTTCCAATTAGTGGATGGGGAACTTGGAAACACCTGGTGTTACCATCAGCAGCACTAAGCCTGCCGTTTGCTGCATATATTGCACAACTTACTAAAACTGGGATGATTGAACAGTTAAGAAGTGACCACATTAGAACCGCCAGAGCGAAGGGTGTTTCTGAAAGTTCAGTGGTATTAAAACATGCAATGAAAAACGCACTGCTTCCTGTTGTTAGTTATTTAGGACCAGCAACGGCCGCAGCAATGACGGGCTCATTTGTAATAGAAAAGGTGTTTGCAATACCGGGAATAGGAATACATTTCGTGGACGCAGTTCTTGGAAAAGACATAACAGTGTTAATGGGCATAGTGCTTGTATACTCAGCACTCCTTGTTCTTTTTAATCTTGCCGTAGATGTAATGTATCGCTTCCTTGATCCAAGACCCTCATAGGCACTCGCATTTTTTTTGGCTCTAGCACAAGAAACAAACGCCCCACAGACAGAATGGTTAATCCAATACCTTAACCCGCCAAATGTGTTGCACAAGTCGGGGATGGGAAGTAAGTCCAGAGACACGATCTGGATCGTACATATATAACTGTAAAAGTTGGCAAACAACAAGCATTGGAACTTCTTTTGTAAATAGTTCTTCTTCAACATCCCGCAACATTGCCATGCGTTTTTCTGTATTTCGTTCAAGATTAGCAGCATCGAGCGCAGCGTCAATTTTATGATTCACATACCCTCGGTCATTGTTGCCATTGTCACTTCGGAACACATCTAAAAAAGTGGTTGGGTCACCATAATCTCCGTACCACCTACCTCGTGCAATCATAAAGTTTCCAGAATGCAAATCAGCACTAAAAAACTTGTTGTCAGTTCCCCGCAACTCAACCCTGACGCCCAAGACTTTTCTCCACTGGTCACGAAGTTCTAATGAAATCCATTTGTACCTTGGTGTGTTTGTTGTATATAACAAGTCAATCGTCGGAAAGGGGTTCCCATCGATGTCCTCAACAATACCATCCCCGTCTCGATCCTCCCAGCCAGCAAGTTTGAGTTCTTTTTTTGCACTCTCTGGATTGAACACAAGACCGTCTACATTTCCGTAACCAACAATGGAGTTGGGAGGAACAAAACTGTTCACCACAGGCTCATTGAGTCGGGTCGCATGTTTGACAATAGTCTTTCGATTTGTTGCAAGCACAAATGCTCGGCGTACACTCGCAATAGAAAAAGGGTTTTTGTTTCCGTTTGACAGGACGGGTCGGCAGTTAAACGAAAAAAAATCGGTACCAAACGTTGGAAATGCATGAATGTTTGTCCGTGTGCCATCCTTTTTTTCATTGAGCATATCAGGTTGGTAATCCACATTGACACTACTTAACCAATCAACCTGACCGCCCTCAAAAGCAAGTACAGAAGTATTTGCGTCGGCAACAGTAATTCCCTGTATAGAATCAATCGATGTATTTGAAGGTGAGTGGTAATGTGGGTTTCGGGTGAGCCACATATCGCGTTTGTACCGCCACGCATCAAGAACAAATGGGCCGTTACAAACAAGTGTTTTTGGCCTTGCCCAATAATACTGCTGTTGTATTCTTCCAGAAACACTGTCGATGGCAATCCAACGTCGGTTTGACAGAGATGGCGGATTAATACTCTGCCACCCATCAGCAACGATGGAATTATGTTGTATTCCGTCTACATTCCACCCCTCAACTGCCGGCTTGTATACAGGACTACAAACAGCAAGTGCAAGCATGTCTAAAAAATACGGCACAGGCCTCGTAAGTTCAACACTAATTGTCTTGTTGTCCTTTACCACGATTCCAACCCTGTTATTAAATTCTTCTTCTATTTCTTCGATGGTAAATATGGTGTTATTGGCTAGTTGTTCTGTTCTCCAATCCCAATATTCTTTTGCCCCACGAATGCAATAAAAAAAGTTTGAATAATCAGAAGCCATGTCTGGAGTTAATAATCGCATCCACGCATACCGAAAATCGTATGCGGTTACGTCAGCACCATTGCTCCACCTTGCATCGTCACGAATGTGAAACGTATACGCAAGCCCATCGTTAGAAATATCCATCTTGTCTGCCGCGGCAAGTTCTATTGAAAAATCCTCTGTGTTCCACCGAACCAAACCCTCATACAAACAATATGCAATCTGCATATCAGTTAGCCAGCTCATTCTCTGTGGGTCGAGAGTAAACACATCACCACGATTTGCAAAAACAAAATCTGCCCGCGATCTTGCTGTGTCTAGCCCAATAACAAAAACAACAACCGCAACGACAAAAGCGATTGGGATACATAGCCGCCACATCGCAGGTTAATTTCCAGAAAGTTTTTTCCACTCCGCAACTTGTTTTTGGAGTTCTTCGCCGTTTTTAGAAGTCCACAAATCAACAAAGTGGGTATCACTAACGTCTTTGGACCCAAGAATGCGATTGATAATGTTTCCAGAAACCAAAAACGCATCTCTATATGCATTATTTAAAGAACTGTTTTCTTCAATGGACGATGAGTTGGTGGGCGCGCTTGCAACAAATGCAATCAGAGATGGAAGTATCTGGTTTTCAGCACTTTTTAGTACATTTTCTTCTATAGCGGGCTCAACAAGTTGTAACAATAGCGATGGAAGCACAACCGGAAGCGCCAAAGTGCGGCTATCACCATCAGCGTTGCTATTTATGCTTGTTAGAAGCGTAACAAAAGCCTGGCTTTGAAGTTCAAGTGATAGTTTTTCTAATTCTTTTTGATCTCTGTTGTCAAGACCCGGGACATTTTGCAATGAAATTAGTGCGTCAAACTGTCGAGCAATGGTGTACCAATCCCTTTCCCTCGACATTATTTTTGGTAAAAGTTTAGCTGTGGATTGAATGCTTCGAGTTGATATAACCCCAATCTGGAATGTCGTCCCAATTCCAATAGAAGCCCACAGACGTAATGCTGAGCGTTTTTCAGTACTGCTATCTGTGTGGTTGATAAGAATCCCACAACCCTGTTCTGTTCCCAAAAGCGAAACAACCTGCAACGCATTGACCGCAATCATCTCATTTATTTCTTTGTCTTGAAGAATTGGTCCAATCCCATCTTTGATGGAGTTTCCGTAAATTGATCTTGCATATGGGGTGATTCCAACCATTGGCCCAAGCGGTTCAACAAGTTTTTTCCGAGCGTCGTTGAGTTCTTTCCTATTTGTTGTGTTAAGCGCGGCTGTCCAATATGTTGCATACCCATTAATTTTTGCAATTTCTTCTTCGTTTAAAGTAGTGTTGTCAACAATTTTATTGATACTACGGCTCTGGCCAGAGGCTGCACCACAAACACTGAGTATTAAGCAGAGTGAAAATAAACAAAATTTGAACATAAAAACCTCTTCCTGTCGTTGAAACAAAAAACACCTAAACAAGCGTATGCATACCACAATCGCCCATACTATATACACACGAACAGGCAGTATATACCCCTTTGTTGAAACCCACCATCGCCCTTAATTGGAATATCATCACGGTCATGCAAATTCGAGTTCTACCAATTTTATCTTTTTTCTTATTGCAGATAAACGTAGTTTTTGCGGCGCAAACACCCCAGAATCAAGACATTGAAAAAGAGTCAGCATTTCGATTGTCAGAAGAATTTCTTCGGGCTGCACATAAAGCTGCAATGTCAGAGCCACTTGACACACTGTCTATTTCCGCTGCCGAGATACTTATCCAAGAATCCACAATCCTCATCCCCGAGAATATTTCCGTTTGGGAGGCTGCGATTGAGGTTTCCCAGATGGCGGACAACGCTTCTTTTGAGAATGATGCTATCAGAAATTTATTGGCCGCAGCACCAAACGACACCACCCCACAGCTATCCCGCCTTAGGAATGTTGTTGAACAAACAAACACGGTCGATCAAAGGATGGCAGTTTATGAACAACTTCTGTCCGAGGGAAGGAGTTTACTGCTTGATGCGAGGGTGGCCTCTCGCTTAGCGTTTGATGCAGCGCTTCTTCAAAGACAAGTTGGCAACATTCAACAATTTGCACGATGGCTTGCCGAGTCTGTTGCGTTAGACCCCGCATATCCAGAAGCAATGGCGCTTGCAGCTGGGTTTTTTGGCGATGACTCAGCAGATGTGTTTCGCCGAGCAGAACTCCTAGCGGCGGCTGTATTATCAAATATTCGAGACACAACTCTACAAGTATCCCTTGCAGAATTTCTTATGGCTTATGGTGACTACAAAGACGCTTCCGCGATGTATGCGTTTATTCTTGAGGAAACCGGAATGGATGAGGATGAGGCTTCAGATAGTCTTCTTGCCGATGTTATTCTAAGTAGGTGGGCCACAGGAGACGTCTTGTCTGCCCTTGATATGGCAACGGTTCGTCAGACTTTCGTAGACAAGAAATTTAGAAAACAAACAAAACAACAACAACCACGGTTAACGCCGCTGGAACTTGCAAGAATCCACGCCCCACTTTCCCCAAAACTATCATTGGTACGAGCAGTAATTTTTGCAGAACAAGACGATAAACTTGCAGCAAAGCAGTCGCTAGAATCCACACTCGCATCAATGTTATCGGTTGCAAAAATATATGCAACACTTAATCCTCCCCAGCCAGAAGCGGTCATTGGAATGTATCTTAAGGCTGCATGGATTACACTTTGGCTGAGCAATGATATAGAGTTAGCCAATTCGTTTATAGAAACCTTAAACGAGGGTGCGGTACTTGATCAAGAAGAAAAAACACTATTGGATGGATGGATTGCACTTCGAAGCGGAAATCCAGAAGAAGCAATTCAAACCCTATCAAAAATTCCAGACAACCACCAAGCACAAGCGGGTAGCGCGCTGGCGCACCTTGCACTCGGTAACAAACGCACCGCGGCGACTCTGTTTCTTACTATAGCAAAACAAAATGGAGGTTCAATTCTTGGGGTTTGGTCAAAATATCAACTTAAAAAAATAGTAGATACAGACTTTAATATCCGACCAGAAATCACACAACTTCAAGAGATGATGGTTGGCTTGTTTAGAACGATAAACAGTTTTGTGCTAGATCCAAGGCCAGAACTAGATGTTCAAATCACCGCGACAGAACGGACATACGCACCTTATGAACCAATCTTGATTGATATTTTGTTTACAAACAACACAACTATTCCACTCTCTGTTGCAAAAAACGGACCAATTCAACCCTACTTGCTCATCGATATTACTCTAGAAATACCACAAGTAAACCTTGGAACAATGCCTCCAATTATTGTTCCAATAAACAAACAGTTGTCTATTTTCCCAAGGGAAACAGTGGTTATCACCACAGATTTGCGCCAATATTGGCCCGGTGGTGTGCTAAACGCATTCTCTCTTCGCGGTGCATCTATGAGTATTCGATCGATAACCAACTTTCATGCAAGAGAAGCAACGAATAGGTCAAGACAAAAGGTTCTTGTGTACGAGCCCGGAGCCTTGGGCACACTTGAAGAACTTACCGACCTTCGCATTGATGGCGTGCGTCTTACAGACGAATGGCTCAAATCGAAAACTGCAATGGCAAATAAAGCAGAAACGATTGCAGACATTACTGCAATAGTTCAATTAACCTGGGTTGTTGGTTATGACACGAAACTCACTGTTGTTTCCCCACTTATAGAACCACCACCTAGCGACACACCCCCTCCTTCTGATGAAGAAATAGTACAAAAACTCAAAACCGACGCAATCAAGTCGGTATTAACCAAATTCCCGCAATTGGGTCCAATGTCGCAAGCGTGGATTCTCTCCACCATGTCAAACGACGCGTCGGTCGAAGCGGTAATTGGAATGCAAAAAGAGCCCACAAGTACTGTGGCACAAATTGCCCGCCTTATTCGATTCGCTTCGTACGAACAAGAACCTGAAATGCTTGACGATCCTTTTTTGCTTGAAGCAACACAATCAGAAAACAAGAAGGTTCGAACGGTTGCGAAATGGGTTTATGCCGATCTTCAAAAACTTTTTTCTCAACCAGACACCCAGTAATCACGTTCACACAACCGCAACAAATCACTGATATCATGCGCCGTATGAATAGAGCAGAACTTGCTGGTCGAATTGCAGAAACGTCGATATTACACGGCGATTTTACTCTTCGCAGTGGTCGTAAAAGCACATGGTATATAGACAAATATTTATTTACTACCAAGCCAGATATTCTTGCGTCTCTTGGCGAGATGTTTTCAGAAAAGATACCAAGTAAAACCACGCTTCTGGCAGGAGCGGAACTTGGTGGAATTCCCCTCGTCACAGTTGCCGCAATTGCAACCGGACTACCTTGTATCTTTATTCGAAACCAGAAGAAAGAATACGGAACATCCCAACAACTTGAGGGCGTTTTAACCAAGAACGATAGGGTTGTCATTGTCGAAGACATCGCTACAACCGGTGGTCAGGTACTCGAGGCTGCGCAAACAATTCAAGAACGGGGTGCGACCGTAGAATCAATTATTGCAGTGATTGATCGTTGTGAAGGTGCACGCGAAAACATAGAGTCTTCTGGATTTGTGTTCGATTCAATTTTTACTACAACAGATTTGGGAATTGTTGAACAACCAACATTATGAATATAGTCTCAACCCAACTCCTTGTAGGAATGGAAATACATGTAGAACTTGCAACAGAAAGCAAGATGTTTACGTCAGCGCCCAGTGGTGCGGTTCCAGAGCGATACGAAGCGGAGCCAAATACGCTTGTGAATCCGCTTGTTATGGCGCTTCCGGGTTCGTTGCCAGTTATTAACAAACGTGCGGTTGCAATGTCGATGCGAGTTGGCCTAGCGTTGAATTGTACAATTGCAAACTTTACTAAATGGGACCGAAAAAATTATTACTACCCAGATCTTCCAAAGGGCTACCAAATAAGCCAGTTCGACAAACCACTCTGCCTAAAAGGTGTGGTTGAAATTGAAGTCGATGGAGTAAAAAAACCCGTTCGCATTACACGCGCGCACCTTGAAGAAGACACAGGAAAACTTGGGCACGAATTGCCCGGCGGCACACAATACGATGGCTCGTTAGTAGACCTTAACCGTGCCGGCACACCACTTCTTGAAATTGTTTCAGAGCCAGACATGACGACCGCGGATGAAGCAGTTGCGTACGGGAAAGAGGTGCGAGATATCTGCAGGTTTTTAGGTGTCACAGAAGGAATCATGCAACGTGGACACATGCGCTTTGAACCAAATATTAATGTTGTAATTACAACAGAAGACGGCACCAAACACCCCACACCAATTGTAGAAGTAAAAAACCTTAACTCGTTTAGGGCGCTCCACGGAGCTATTGAATATGAGTCAGTGCGGCAGGTTGAACAGTGGAAAAAAGATGGTATTGAAATGGGACCAAACGCAAAAAGCACCCGTGGTTGGGATGAAGAGGAAATGGTGACTTTGCTACAACGTGAAAAAGAAGATGCACACGACTATCGCTTTTTTCCAGATCCCGACCTTGTGCCACTTACAATTTCGCAAGAATGGATTGATGAAATAAATGCAACAATCCCCGAACTTCCAGCATCAAAACGCTCTCGATATAAAACCAAATACAACCTTTCAAATAAAGATATCGCAACATTTATGTCAGACCCATCGCTTTGTTCTTTTTTTGACAAATGTGTTCACAAGTCTGGAAACGGACTCGAAAGTGCAAAATGGATTTTAAATACTGGTGCAAAAATCGCAAACGAAAAAGAATGTAGTGTTTATGGGTTGGGGATTACCCCAGAACAAATATCGGGAATTATTACACTCCGAGACAATAATGCCATTGGTTCGTCTGCAGCTAATACTTTGTTTGAACTGTTATGTGATTCAGATCAAACAGCAGACTCCCTCGCAGAGAAAAAGGGACTTTTGCAGACAAGCGATGATGGTGCGCTGTTGACATGGATACAAGAGGCCGTTGAAGCACAACCCCAAGCAGCGGACGATGTTCGTAACGGCAAAGACGCCGCTATTGGTCGACTAATCGGCGAAGTAATGAAACGAAGCGGAGGTTCTGCGGACGCAGGCGCTGTACGCGAGAAAATTGTTTCGACGCTACGCGAGTGAGAAGGAAATGTAAAGCATGTTCACAACTCTTTTATTGTCCATTACGGCATTTGTGCAACCCATTGCTCCCATTCGAACCTATAACGGTTTGAATAATGGAATCATTGTTGAGGTTGAGATGCAAAACAATGAAGTTGGAAAGGTGGTTCTTTTTGATTACGAAAACAATCAACTTTCATCTCCAGCAATAATAATGAACGGCACGCATAACCTTGTTAGCCGCATCCCAGAAATTAAAAAACTTACAAAAGCCGCTTGGGTTCAAGCCTTTGTCCAAGACGAACCTGTTGGCGAACCAATCGTTATTCAGCCGATGCTCTCTAGGGAAGTACCAATTGTTAAAGAAGAACTTCGACCTGACGGTGAAACAACCTATACAAAAATAATTGGATGGAAAAATGAAGCCGAAGAAGATGGTGTAGAGGGACCATTTTTAAGTGGCTGGAGAGTGTATGTTGACAAGGATGCACTCATTGAAACATCAAAAGGCGATATTCGCATTACACTTCGCCCAGATGTTGCACCAAACACAGTCTGGAACTTTCGAGAACTTGTTCGTGGTGGTTTGTATCAAAAAACAACGTTTCATCGAATTGTTCCGATGACAAGCAAAGGGCATCCGTTTGTAATACAGGGTGGAGATCCAACAGGAACAGGTATGGGTGGAGCTGGCGCCTGGCTTCCGATTGAGCACAGCACACTACCGCATGACTTTGGAGTTATTTCAATGGCAAGGGCTGGTGATCCAGATTCTGCGGGTTGTCAAATATTCATTTGTTTATCACGGGAAGGCACCGCCCGTCTTGACAATCAATATTGTTCGTTTGGTGAAACAATAGACGGTGGAGAGGTTATCAACGCAATCGCTTCAGTGCAATTGGCAGATCCCGCCACAGGCCAGCCAGTTAATCCGCCTATTATAAAGTCCATTACATTGATTCCAAAAAAAAATTAACCAACCGTTTTGTAATCATGGAAGGTGGTCGGTTTTGTGTACCTTTCTCCACGCTTGCAATGAGAGGAAGGAATGTCCGTGGTACTTCAGAATCTCACCAGAAACCAACACGGGAGTGGAGGGATCGGCATTTGAAATTGTTTTAACGAGCGAATTAAACTGCTTGCCCGGCAATATGGTACATGGTGGATCCGCAAGCCCCGAAGAGTCGCTAACAAATACAGCAATCCAAGCGCCCGCAGAATTTCTGATAACTCGACATCGTCTTGCTGTAATAAGATGACCCTCTTCGGGGCCGCCCTGATCAATTATTGGGTGATTTGCGGCATTTCGAATAGAGCGCATGAGTGGCCCAGTCGCTTCTTCTAGTTGTTGAACTATCTCCTCAACAGATCCTTCAAATGTACCCCCGTACGGGTTGGGGAAATTCGGATCTGCAATGGCTGTCGCTTGTCGATCACGTTCAGGGTGTTTCTCAACACTGACGGACTTTCGTACCAGAAGATAGTTGAGGTTTTTGAAAGCGAAAATGTCGCCCGATATTAGAAATTGAATTTCTGGATTTTTGTCCTTTGCTCCTTCCATCTCTGCAAGATGTTGGTTGGGTAAAACAATAATTGAGGTTGGTTCGCCACCACCTTCGCGTTCAATTTCAAAAACCAGTGGACTTTTTTCATTTGCCCTAGTTAAGTTGCCCGTTGCTTCAAGTATTCTTGTTCCCTCACGTAACAAAGGAACGCGCCGTACAGGCACGCTCTGCCCCCAAAGTGTGGTGGCGAGAATACCGACAATCAGGAATACCTTCAACATTCTCCCATCGTACCACATCGAACAAGAGCGCTTCGCGTTGTTTTGTCCCACTACTAATAAGCCACAGCATTGTGGCTTATTGCCATAAGGCCGTGGTGGGATTCGAACCCACGAATCACGGATTTGCAATCCGTTCCCTTAGTCCACTTGGGTACACGGCCGTAGAAAGGGCAGGATACTCCCACATCACCCCAATCGCAACGTACAAAAATGTCCTCGTGCGATATTTTATTTTTAAAATTTATACACAATTAAAAAAGTTACTTAATATACCCCAATTGTTTATCACCCTAATAAATCTTAAGGAAATGTATTATGTTTACAGTAACAGCCCTTTTGGCAACAATAGCACTCGTGCCTGTGCAGGACACAAAAGTAGAGATTCTCACCGACCTTGTCAACGAACTTCGGCAAGAGGTTTCGGAGCTAAAAAATAACAAATCAGAGAACTGGCTGATAACACAGCGTTCGGACGAAATACACAACCTTGTGCAAGACGTTATTGCTGATACAGACGTAAGATCAAGTTTGGTCGGCGACGCTGCAACTGCCGGCTGGAATAACGGAGCATTCCTGGCATCAGCTGACGGGAATTGGAAATTAAAGATTAATGGAATGATTCAAGTTCGTTGGTTGTACAACGACGCAGATGGACGATCATCCCAACACGGTTTTGAACAACGTCGAACAAACCTACAATTTTCAGGAAATATAATTGACCCAAGCTGGACGTTCAAAGTTAAACCAACATGGCATCGAAATGGCACAAACTCCGTTACTCAA